>JABAHQ010014492.1_pt2 | contig 43754 bp, 40 predicted proteins | sample 7062091 | NCBI WGS metagenome assembly JABAHQ01 (sample SAMN14534359, study PRJNA622989) | marine sediment metagenome | biome: marine biome [ENVO:00000428]; feature: marine pelagic biome [ENVO:01000023]; material: deep marine sediment [ENVO:00002113] | place: India: Gulf of Kutch | collected... | reverse complement strand
TTTGTTAAACAATTAAGGAAAGTGATGGAAAAAATTCTTGTGGCCGGGGCAACCGGTTATGTGGGTAGCCGGTTAGTCCCCCGTTTATTAAAAAAAGGGTATGCGGTTCGCTGTTTGGCCCGCAATCCGGAAAAATTAAAAGGGCGGTCCTGGAGAGGGGCGGAAATCGTTGAGGGGGATGTATTGAAACCCGAAACGCTTTCAGAGGCACTTAAAGAAATTGAGGTGACTTATTATTTGATCCATGGCATGGGAGACCGTGGTGACTTTGCCCATCGCGATGCACAGTCGGCAAGAAATTTTGCCGCGGCGGCTGCGAAGGCTGGCGTCAAGCGCATCATTTATCTGGGTGGTCTGGGGAATGAAAATCAACAGTTGTCCGAACATCTGAAAAGCCGCAATGAAGTCGGTCAAATTTTGGGAGAAACGGGCATTCCGGTAACGGAATTACGTGCTTCAATCATTATTGGTTCCGGCGGCGCTTCATTCGAAATTATCCGCGATTTAGTGAAAAAGCTGCCGCTAATGATCACTCCGCGTTGGGTCAACTCCCGTTGCCAGCCCATCGGTATTGGGGATGTATTGAAATACCTGATTGGTTTGCTAGAAGCCCCCCGCACTCCCGGTCGGGTTTTTGACATCGGGGGAGAGGAGATTTTAACTTACAGCCAGATGATGCGCGAAGTTGCCGAAGTAATGGGAAAGCGATTATACCTTATCAATGTTCCGGTGCTGACGCCGCGGTTGTCCGCTTACTGGCTGAATCTGGTCACCACCGTGCCGATGAGTGTTGCCTATCCCTTAATCGATGGCTTAAGAAATGATACGATTTGCGCTGATAATCGCATTCGGGACCTCATCAATTTTCAGATGACGCCGTTTCGGGAAGCCGTTCAGCAGGCGCTGGATGAGGAAGGACAGTTGAAGGTGGAATCGCGCTGGACGGAAGCTTCCATGCCAGAAAATGTGTCAACAGGTAAACATCGGTTTCGGAAATTGTTAGATATCCGTATCCTGCACAGCGATATTGCCCCGGAGAAAATTTTTAATCGCATACAACGCATCGGCGGGAACACCGGTTGGTATTATGCCGATTGGGCCTGGCAAATCCGTGGCATGCTGGATCGCTTAATTGGCGGTGTTGGCATGCGCCGGGGGCGTCGTCATCCCTCCGAATTGCGAGTTGGGGATGCGCTGGATTTCTGGCGGGTAGAAGCATTTAGTCCCGGGGAGTATTTAAAGCTCCGTGCCGAAATGAAAGTCCCTGGCACCGCCTGGTTAGAATTTAAAGTTGAGCAAACTGACAACCGGAAAACGGTGTTTAAACAAACGGCTTCCTTTAATCCTCATAACCGATTTGGTATTCTCNNACGGCCTCCTTTTATCCTCATAACCGATTTGGTATTCTCTACTGGTATGTCCTTTTTCCGATGCATTTCTTTATTTTTCGTAATATGGCCAAGCGGATTGTCCGAAACGCCGAGAAAAAAGCCTCAATTGATTACAACTCTGAACCATCTAATTTCTGAAATGATATATGACTGACCAAAACATCACCATCTTCTGGTTCCGCCGAGATCTTCGCCTGAATGATAACGCGGGACTGTATCATGCCTTAAAAAGTGGTTATCCGGTGCTCCCGTTATTCATCTTCGACACTGACATTCTGGATAAATTGGAAGATCGAAAAGATCGGCGGGTTGAATTTATTCATCGGGCGCTTTCTGAGATTCGGGAAGCGTTACAACAGGTTGGAGCCGACTTGCTCATCCGTCATGGCCGTCCGACTGAGGTATGGAAAAACTTGCTCAAAGAAAATTCTATCGCTGAAGTCTACACCAACTATGACTATGAACCGTATGCCATAAAGCGAGATAAAGAAGTTCAAAAATTACTGCGCTCGAAAAATGTTGCCTTTCATACCTTCAAAGATCAGGTGATTTTCGAAAAGAGCGAGATCCTCACCCATCAAGAGACGCCCTATACGATTTATACGCCCTATCAAAAACGATGGAAAGAAAATCTATCCGGCGAACAATTAAAGTCATTCCCGAGTGAGAAACGTAAAGACAGTTTTGTAAAGTTGTCACCCCAACCAATGCCGGGCCTGGAAGAGATTGGCTTCGAATCGGTCGATGGGGAGTTCCCATCCAAAACCGTGCGGGAGGAAATCATAGAAAACTATCATCGTCAGCGAGATTATCCCGGTATTGATGGGACCTCCCGACTTGGTGTGCATTTGCGATTCGGCACTGTAAGCGTTCGTCGTTTGGTCCGTCGAGGCCTGGAACTCAACGAAACCTGGTTGGATGAATTGATCTGGCGGGAATTTTATATGATGATTCTGTGGCATTTCCCGCACGTAGTCGATCAACCGTTTAAATCAAAATACGCTAAAATTCCCTGGCGAAATAATGAGCAGGAATTTGAACGCTGGTGTCAGGGTAAGACCGGTTATGCGATGGTTGATGCCGGGATGCGGGAGTTGAATCAAACCGGCTACATGCATAACCGGGTGCGAATGGTTACCGCCAGTTTTCTCACCAAACACCTATTGATTGATTGGCGCTGGGGGGAGCGTTACTTTGCCCGAAAATTATTAGATTATGAATTGGCTTCCAACAACGGTAACTGGCAATGGGCAGCCGGTTGTGGCTGCGATGCTGCGCCGTATTTCCGGATTTTCAATCCCACTACCCAAATCAAAAAATTTGACCCCGAACATCAATACATTAAAAAGTGGATTCCCGAATTGAAACGTAACGACTATCCGGCTCCTATTGTAGAGCACAGGTTTGCGAGGGAGCGGGCGTTGGAAGTTTATGGTAAAGCTGTAAAAGATAAATAGTAAGCTTGAATTGCGTCGTATGGCACATCTCCCTTTAATTCCCCCTTCTTCCGCAAAATAGTCACCTTATGAAAAAATCATAAAGATTCACCAAGTTTAAAAGCATTATTAAGGATTTATTCGTATAAACTTGGTGACTTCCTTTGCTACACAGCCATCGTGACAAAAATTCCTTCAACTATTAATTCGTGTCAATATTAGAATTTTCACTGGCATAAATTTGTTGACAATATTGTCTACAATTTTGTATATTAAAAACCTAATCTAATGGAGCATGTTTATGCATACAAAAAACACAGTTTCTTCACGGGACAAAACAACGGTGAGAATTAGCACCAGTACCCGTAATAAGTTAAAGGAAATTGCTGATCAGGAAAACACAACATTACTATCTGTTCTGGAAAGAGCTGTTGAACTTTACAGACGACAGCAGTTTCTGCAGGATGTCAACGAAGCCTACCAAACATTACAGCAAAACGAAAAAGAGCTAGCTGAATTAGAATCTGTGTATCAGGAATTTGATACAACCTTGAGCGACGGTCTAAGTATGGATGAAAATTGGATCAAAGAAGGGGAAGTTGACGACGAATCCCAAAAGGGGAAATAGACGTGAATGCACCCGCTCGTGGTGATGTCTGGTTATGCGACCTTAATCCTACCAGAGGACATGAACAAGCCGGACAACGCCCCGTTTTAGTGATCTCTGAAAATATTTTTAATCAGGGACCGTCCGGACTGATCATTGTCATTCCAATAACATCTAAACGCCGCGGGATTCCTTCTCATGTACCGATCATTCCACCCGAAACGGGATTAAAAATTCATAGTTACATTTTATGCGAAGCAGTACGATCAATTGCTAAGGAACGGCTTGTTCGTCGGTTGGGTAATGTTACGCTCCATACCTTAACCCAGGTGGAAGATCGATTGCGCATCTTAATGGGATTATGATAAATAACCAGTACTGCAACTAAAGATTATTCTTTTCTAAAGTTAACCTGTAATACCAGTATTCGTGAAAGAACCTTTCTAAGCAAATTAATTAAATTAGTTCTTTGAATTAAGATATCACCCACGTTACAACGAATCACGTATTACGCATCAATATTCTACATTAACGCTTATGACGTTTTTCTAAAACTCTGACCACCTCACTCAATGAAATTTCCTTTTCAGATAACAACACTAATAGATGATATACCAAATCCGCTGCCTCATTTTTAAGCCGCTCCCTATCCGAATTTAGCGCCTCTATAATCACTTCAGTCGCTTCCTCTCCCACTTTTTGACTGATCTTTTTTATCCCAGAATTGAACAAATGATTGGTATAAGATTTTGGTTTGGGATTTTTTTTACGATCTTTGATAATTTTTTCTAATTGAGCAAGAAATTCGTTTGATGGTACATTTTCTTCTGCAAAACAAGTATCGGCACCGGTGTGGCAAACCGGTCCGGCCGGATTGACTTTAATCAGCAAGGTATCCGAATCGCAATCTTTCATTATCTTTTTTACATAAAGATAATTACCGGAAGTTTCTCCTTTGGTCCACAGGTGTTTTTTTGAACGGCTGTAAAAAGTGACTTTATGTTCGCGTATGGTTTTTTGGTATGCCTCCTCATTCATATATCCCAACATGAGAACTATATTGGTCGAAGCATCCTGAATAACGGCAGGCACCAACTTCTTCCCTTTTGAAAAATCGATGTTCATAATCGTACCGAAATATTTTGTTGTTTTAAATATTGTTTGAGTTCAGGGATTTTAATCTCGCTAAAATGAAAGACACTGGCAGCCAGCGCCGCATCTGCTTTACCGTTTTTAAACACTTCTGCAAAATGAACTTTATCACCGGCGCCACCGGAAGCAATAATTGGCACCGACAAACTTTGCGAAAGCTGCCGGGTTATATCCACCGCAAATCCGTTTTTGGTCCCATCGTGATTCATGGAGGTAAACAGGATTTCCCCGACGCCCCGCTCCACTGCTTCTTGAATCCACTCCTGGGCTTGCAGCTCAGTAGGTTTTCTGCCGCCATGAGTATGGACGATCCATTCGTTGCCAACCTGACGGGCATCCACTGCCAACACCACACACTGGCTTCCGAATCGTTTCGCCAACCGATCAACAAGACCTGGATTCTTAACTGCCGCGGAATTAACCGTCACCTTATCCGCGCCCGCTTCCAGCAATACTGCCACATCCTCCTCTGAACGGATTCCACCACCAACCGTAAACGGTATATTGATATTCAGTGCAATTCGCTTTACCAAGTCTGCAAAGGTGGCTCGTTTTTCTATTGTCGCAGTGATGTCCAGAAATACCAGTTCATCGGCGCCCTGCTCTGCATAAGATTTGCCGAGTGCCACCGGATCACCCGCCTGACGAATATTGATAAAATTGATTCCCTTGACCGTCTGCCCGTCTTTAATATCCAGACAGGGGATAATACGTTTTGTCAACATAAATAGGACTCCAGTTCACTCAGTTTAACTCTGCCTTCATACAACGCTTTTCCGATAATAACCCCATCAATACCCATGTGGTTCAATTTATCGATATCGGAAAGCCTGTGAACGCCCCCGCTGGCAATCAACACAATATCCGGAAATTTATTTTTTATGTTTTGATAAAGCTGAAATGACGGACCCGTCAATCGGCCGTCTTTTTGAATATCAGTGCATATTATGTAACGGATTCCCTTTTTTTGATATGTTTGGATGTGATCCGTAATATTCAGGTCACTTTGTTCAGTCCATCCGCTTACAGCAATTTTTTTATTATTAACATCGGCACCTAAAATTATTTTTTCGACCCCGAAACGATCAATCCAGGAAAACACCAAACCCGGATTCTTAACCGCAACACTCCCCGCGGTGATCTGATGTGCTCCGGAATTAAATGCCAATTCAATATCACGATCAGATTGCACCCCGCCGCCAAAATCGATTATCAGGTTAGTGTTACAGGATATTTTCTCCAGAGTCTGCCAATTCATTATTTTTTTGTTTCTTGCTCCATCCAGATCAATCAGATGCAAACGCTTTATTCCTGCCTGTTCAAATTTCTTGGCAACCTCCACCGGATCATCATGATAAATCTTTTTGGAGTCAAACTCTCCCCTGGTGAGCCGAATACATTTGCCATCGATGATGTCGATTGCCGGGATTATCTGTATCATAAATTCAAAAAATTCTTTAATATTTGTTCACCCACCGCGCCACTTTTTTCCGGGTGAAATTGCACGGCAAAATAGTTACTTTTATTCAATGAAGCGCTGAACGGAACGATATAGTTCGACACAGATGCTGTGTAACCGTCAAACTCGGCATAGTAACTGTGGACGAAGTAAACAAATTCTCCCTCATTTACTTCCTGGAACAATGCTCCTTTCAATTGATGAATACTATTCCATCCCATATGGGGCACCTTATCTTTCGGTGGGAATTTCCTGACAGCAGTGTCAAATATCTCCAGGCATCTCGTGTCATTCTCTTCCGAATATCGACACATCAATTGTAATCCCAGGCAAATCCCCAGGAGCGGTTTATTAAAGTTTTTCAAAACCTTGTCCAGCTCCCTGGCTTGCAAATAACGCATTGCCGAACTCGCTTCTCCCACACCGGGGAAAATCACCTTATCTGCCTCGGCTAACAGATTCGGATCGTCCGTCACAACCGGTTCAATGCCCAATCGCCGCAGAGCAATTCTCATCGAGTGAATGTTTCCGGCATTGTATTTCAAGACTGCAACTTTCATAATGCCCCTTTGGTACTTGGAATTTGATAATCCTCTTGTGAACGACGTACTGCCAACTTAATGGATCGGGCAACAGCTTTGAAAATCGCCTCAATTTTATGGTGCTCATTTTGTCCGGTGGCTTTAATATGCAGGTTGCAGCGAGCGCTGTCTGCAAATGATTTGAAAAAGTGATAAAACATTTCGGTGGGCATATCACCCACTTTTTCTCTGCTAAATTCAGCGTTCCATTCCAACCAGCTTCTTCCGGAAAAGTCGAGGACAACCGCTGCCAGGGAATCATCCATTGGAATCACAAAGCCGTACCGCTCAATGCCTTCTTTTCCTCCCAGCGCTTTGTTAAATGTTTCGCCCAAAGCAATTGCGCTATCTTCGATGGTGTGATGCTCATCCACTTTCAAATCACCTTTAACCTGAATGGTTAAATCACAACCGGAATGTTTCCCGATTTGCTCCAACATGTGATCGAAAAATCCCAGGCCGGTTTGAATATCGGTTTTTCCACTACCATCCAGATTCAACCGAACCCAAATTTCCGTTTCACGGGTCTTCCGTCTGACGTCCGCAATTCGCCCCGGGAAACTCAGGTGACGGTAAATTTCTTGCCATTCGGTAGTGGTTAATTCAGCATCAGGGTGAGAATTTGTATCAATCAAAATGGCCTTGCATCCCAAATTCTGCGCTAATTCAACATCCGTATACCGATCGCCGATCACATAAGAATTTTCCAAATCATATTCACCATTCAAATAATGTGCTAAAAGTCCGCTGCCGGGCTTCCGATTGGGGGAGTGTTCAGCAGGAAAGCTCCGGTCTATCAAGACTTCGGAAAATACCACTCCCTCGCCTTCTAAAATTTGAAGCACTTTATTGTGCACCGGATAGAATTTTCCCTCCGGGAGAGATGAGGTTCCCAGTCCAGCCTGATTGGTCACCATTACCAATTCAAAATTTAATTCTCTGACAATTTTACTCAAGCTGGTAATGACGCCCGGATAAAACTGCATTTTTTCAAAGGAATCCACTTGCTTATCCGGTGGTTCAATGAGTATGCTGCCATCACGATCGATGAAGAGTACTTTTTTCATGGGGCTTCACTGAAGTGTGTTAGGGTATCAAGTAATTTTTGGTTTTGTTCGGGTGTCCCAACTGTGATTCGTAAGCAATTTCTGCAATGGGTAAGATTGGACCGATCTCTTACTAAAATACGATTTTGAGTCAAGAAATAATAAACTTTCCTGCTACCATTAAATTTTACCAAAAGAAAATTGGCGTCTGATGGATAAATCTTTTCAACAAAAGAAAAATTCAGAAGATTGTGCTTTAAGCGTTCCCGTTCCGTTAAAATTTGCCGCACAATTTTCTGCATATTAGCTTTTTTAGGGAGTGCTTCCAGCGCAGTTTGCAAAGTTACCCCATTGACATTATAGGGAAATTTAATTTTACTTAGGATCTCAATAATTTCAGGATGTGCGAAGGCCATTCCCAGCCGGATATTTGCCAATCCCCAGGCTTTGGAAAAGGTTTGAAGAATTACCAAATTTTTATATTTTGATAAATCAGACAGCCAACTATTTGTGACAGCGAAATCGATATATGCTTCATCCAAAACCACGATACCCGGAAAATTCTCTAAAATTTCTTTAATCTTTTGTCCATCAAGACAATTTCCGGTAGGATTGTTGGGAGAACACAAAAATAATAATTTTAGATCGCCAGTCCCCTGGTTTAGAATGTTTTCCAGGTTCGGTTGAAATGATGGGGTCAAGGGGGCCTCAACAACTTCAACGTTATTCACTGCCGCACAAACCGAGTACATACCATAAGTGGGCGAACAGACCATAATCCGGTCACGTGTGGGCTCGCAGAAAGCCCTGATCAACAAATCAATCGCCTCGTCACTGCCACTGCCCAGGAAAATTTGATTTGGAGAGATGCGTCTATCTTTCGCAATTTCATTCTTCAATTGACGCTGTGATGGATCTGGATAACGATTCAGGGACGCGTCTAAGACCGAACCAAAGGCATTTTCATTGGCATCCATAAATATGCCATCCTCACTAAAATGTTCTTCTCTGGCAGAACTGTAAGGTGTCAATGAACGAATGTTTTCCCGAATCAATTTGTTGATTTCCATATTTCCATCTCAAGTTTTTAAGCGAATTTGTACCGCATTTTTGTGGGCTTCCAGCATTTCTGCCACTGCCATTTGCTCTATTGCCGGCCCAATCTGCCGAAGTCCACTTCGACTGATTTGTTGAAACGTAATCTTCTTTACAAAACTATCCAAAGATACACCGCTGTATGCTCTGGCATATCCATTAGTCGGTAAGGTATGATTGGTACCCGAAGCGTAATCGCCAGCGGCTTCTGGTGTGTATTCACCTAAGAACACGGAACCGGCATTCACAACTTTCTCTGCCCAATCTTCGGGATTTTTTACCATCAAAATTAAATGTTCGGGCGCATAAAAATTGATAAGCTCCATTCCTTGCTCCAACGATGCAGTGAGTATAAATTTGCTGTGTGTTAATGCAGCTTTGACCATTTCTTTGCGAGGTAATTTCGACAGTTGCTTTTTCATCTCATTTTGGACTTCACTTAATAATTCCGCTTGTGTTGTCACAAGAATAACCTGACTGTCTGCTCCATGTTCTGCCTGGGATAAAAGGTCTGCTGTTACAAATTCGGAATGTGCGGTTTCATCAGCAATAACGGCGACTTCCGATGGACCGGCGGGCATGTCGATGGCAACGCCCTCGCGACTCACAAGCTGTTTCGCCGCCGTCACATATTGGTTTCCGGGGCCCAATATTTTGTCCACTTTGGGGATAGTTTCGGTTCCGTATGCCATGGCTGCTACTGCCTGAGCGCCACCAACTCGATAGATTTTTGTGATCCCCAATAAGCTGGCTGTGTAAATAATTGCGGGATGAATGTTTCCCTGTTTATCCGGAGGCGTGCATAATATAATCTTCGAACAACCGGCAATTATGGCGGGAATTCCTAACATTAAAACCGTGGAAAATAGCGGAGCTGTTCCGCCGGGAACATAAAGTCCAACCCTTTCTATGGGTAGCGGCTTTTGCCAACAAAATACGCCGCGGGAAGTTTCGACTTTTTTGACAGGTATCTTTTGTGACTGGTGAAAAGTGGTTATGTTTTTCCTGGCCGACTCAATTGCTCTTTTCAATTCATCCGTAATTGCCCGATTGGCCTGTGAAACCTGATCCGGATTCAACCGAATTGATGTCAAATCTACTTGGTCGAGTAATTGCGTATATTCCTTAACGGCAGCATCGCCGTTTTCTTTCACTTTTTTTAAAATGGGTTGTACAATCTCTTCCAACCCTTCAAGGTCACCTGATGGTCTGCGCAGGATGAATGACCACTCCGATTTACGCGGGTATTTATAAACGTCCACAATTGCTCCTTTCCTCTTAAGCTATAAAATCATTTTTTCAATGGGAATCACCAAAATTCCCTGCGCACCGGCGCTTCTCAGATTTTCAATGACTTCCCAGAACTCATCTTCACGAACTACCGAGTGCATGGAACTCCACCCTTGCAGTGCCAAAGGCATGACTGTGGGACTCTTCATTCCCGGTAAAATTTGGGAAATCTTATCGATGGCTGTATTAGGCGCGTTTAGCAGAATGTATTTGTAATCTCTGGCATTGTTTACTGAGCGAAATCTGAAAATCAGTTGATCGAGGATTTTTTGCTTTACGCTGGACATTTTTGGATTCTTAATTAACACCGCTTCGGAGTGTAATACCGTCTCAACTTCCTTTAACCCGTTACTCACCAAGGTGCTGCCAGTGCTGACGATATCAAAAATGGCATCCGATAATCCAATGCCTGGTGCCACTTCCACGGAACCACTGATTTCATGAATGTCAGCGTTTATTCCTTGTTCGCGAAGCCACTTTCCCAAAATGGACGGGTAAGAGGTGGCGATGTTCAAGCCGGTTAAATCCTGAACAGAGTAATATTGCATTTGCTTGGGGATGGCAATCGACAACCGGCATCGGGCGAAGCCAAGTTTCTCGGCAAGCCGTGAACTTTTTCCTTTTTCAAGGAAGATATTCTCACCGACAATGCCGGCGTCCGCTATACCGTCATCAATGGTGGACGGAATATCATCATCCCGCAGATATAGAATTTGCAGAGGGAAATTAGTTGCCGGTGATTTGAGTTTAGTAACCCCACCATTTTCAAAATAGATGCCGGCTTCCTGTAATAATTTTTGGGTGTGGGTGTTGAGACGCCCGGATTTTTGAGTTGCCAGCGTAAGTATCTCTTGCTGTGCCATGTTCAATTTGATCACTCGTTATTTTTGATTCCACTGAATAAAACTGACCAAAAATAAAAAAACCCGGTTCGGGATGGAACCGGGTATCTTTTAAAATTAATGTCAGTTTTTATTATAGTAGATATGGCCCGGCTCCACCACGAGTTGGATGATGATAATGAACGTGATGTGAATGGTGCCAGATCATATCTTTATCTTTATTTAATTGTAATAAATTAACTTCCTTTTTATCAATTGGCAAATGAAAAAACCAAAAATGTAAAACGAATACAGAAAGCTAATCTAACAATCCATGCTCTTTTAACCACTCTCGCGCCAGCACTTTCGGACGAACTAACTCCACATCATGGCGGTAATTCATCTCCGTTATTTCCTCAGCGGTGATGGTTTCAGCGATGCGATTTAAGATTTCTGTAATTTTCGGAAATTGCTGCAAGGTCGATTGCTGATACACCGGCGTGGGATTATATACCGGAAAATAATTTTTGTCGTCCTTCAATCTAACCAGATCAAAGGCAGCAATGCGTCCGTCGGTGCTATAGCCAATCGCTGCATCAATGCTACCCTGGCTGAGGGTTTGATAAACTAGGCCGGCATCCATTTGCTTGATTTGAAAATTAGGGTGATCGTCAATTCCATACGCTTTTTGTAACCCTGGCAGGCCGTCTTTCCGGGCCGCAAACTCCGGGTCGCTGCCAAATTGAATCGTTGTACTTTGTTCTAAATAGTCGGCTAAATCTGAAATAGTGCGTAATTGCAATTTTTGCGCCGTTTCTTTACGCATTAAAACGGTGTAGGTGTTATTAATCCCCGACCAGGGTTTAAGCCACACTAACTGATGGTGTTGTTTATCCCACTTACGAATTGTCTCATATGCGTTCCGGGGATCGGAGAGTACCTCCCTCTCAGAGGTTCCCATAAAATTCACCAGCGCGGTCCCTGTATACTCGATATAGGTATCCAGTTCCCGGTGCAGCAAAGCTTGCCTGACAATTAAAGTAGGTCCGGTTTCAATACGGTCTTCGCTCTTCAATCCGGCATTCTGCAAAGCCAGCAATTGGATATACCCGAGAATAGCGCCCTCCGTGTCAATTTTTGATCCGACGACAATGACGTTCTGGGGATTGGGAGAACAAACAACCATAAGTATAATCAGCAACACCATTAGAATTGAGAAAAAATATCGGATATGGGATTTTGGATATCGGGAAAGCATTTTCTGTCCACGTTGAGTTAATTAGTCACCACACATTTTTATTGCTCTCTTTTGTCGATTTAATAGTTGCGACAACAATGGAGAGAATTTCATTATTCTCCTTGATTAGAGCCGTTAAAAATTCCGGCTTTAATATCTGCAATTCATATATTAACTCCAGCCAAAATAGAGATTCGTCTGCTCCCTCTTCCACAACTCCCAATTTGGCTAAAAACTCGGCTTTTGATCTTGCCCGGCAAGCTGAGCGATAGTTTGATGCAACCGAAGTCCTGGCTCGAAAAAGATGATCGCCAATAAGCTTTCCCTCTCGATTAGTTGGCAACGCCCGGCACAATTTAACTATCCGCTTTGCAAACTCTTTTGTTCGTTTCTTCATTTCTTCTTTTGTCAGAACAAATTTCCTTTGAATTTAGTCAAAGAAATTAAGAATTAGGTGGATACAACCGAAATCCGAAATCCCATATCCGAAATCATATCCTGATTCCCTCAGATATAGCCAACCTTTCTAAGTATGCTAAAGCCAAATCCACAACTATGGCCAGTGCCGCGGTGGGGATGGCGCCGGCCAGTAAGAGGGCAGTATTGCCGGTTGAGATGCCCTGGAAAATCAGGGTGCCCAGACAATCCGCACCGATTGTTGCTGCTAATGCTGCAGTACCGATGTTGATGACCAATGCGGTTCGCACGCCGGCCAGAATGACCGATAAGGCTAATGGAATTTCGATTTTGAAAAGGATTTGGAGATTGGAGAGTCCCATGCCCCGGGCTACATGAATTGTCGCTGCCGAAACGTTTTCTAATCCAACAATAGTGTTGCTGAGGATAGGAAGGATTGAATAGAGCACCAGGGCTAAAATTGCCGGAACCCACCCAATGCCCACCTGAATGATAGCCAGAAGTGCACTTGCCAAACCAATGACGGCAAGGCTGGGTACTGTCTGGAATACATTTGCCAGTGCTAAAACGGATTGGCTATATTGTCGCCATCGTGATCGGGTAAGCAGAATGCCACTCGGAAAGGCAATGAGGAAGGCGATTGCGGCGCTAACCGAAACGATGCCAACATGTAATCCGCTAAATAGGAGGATGCTTTGCCAGTTTGTAATCGTATATTCCAGTAATGATTCTAACATAATGCAACTTATCTTATCGGATGTCCCTGTCGATACGATGGGCTTGCAAACGCGATTGTAAATTTTCCATCGAAATCATGCCGATTAATTTGTTCTCTGAGGTCGTAACCGGGAGAGCGGAAAGGGGAGCAGCAAGTAATTTTTCCAAAACATCGTATAAATTTGTTTGCGGCATAATGGTTGGCAGGTCGGTCTTTATGCAATCTCTAATGTCAACACCTTTTTTGAGATGCTCGTTTGTTACATAGCCTATGTATTGTTTATGCTTATCTATCAGAAATAAAAAGTTTGCATTATGTTGATTAAATAAATTGAAAGCTTCTTTCCACGAAACATGCTTATTTGCCGAAGGATAGTGTTGTCCCGTTTCATCCAATTCATCTCTGACTTTCAAAAACCGCAGTGCTTTGAGATGGCGATTCTCACCGACAAATTTGCTTACAAACTGATCGACCGGATTTTGCAATAATTCCAACGGGGTGGCATATTGGATTAATTTGCCCTGATTTAAAATGGCGATACGATCCCCGATTTTGAGGGCTTCATTCAAATCATGGGTAACGAACACGACGGTTTTTTTGAGCTGGGTTTGAATCCGCAAAAATTCATCCTGTAGCCGGGCGCGATTCACCGGGTCAATTGCGCTGAACGGTTCGTCCATCAGCAAATATTCCGGGTCTGCGGCCAGTGCTCTGGCAACTCCCACGCGTTGTTGTTGACCTCCCGACAATTGTGATGGATATTTATCCAGACGGTCACTTGGCACATTGACCAATTGCAGCAGCTCTCTCACGCGTTGATGAATCCGCTTCTCTTCCCATTTTAACAAGCGAGGCACCAGCGCAATGTTGTCGTAAATTGTATAGTGGGGAAATAGTCCGACTTCCTNNGGAAATAGTCCGACTTCCTGGATTACATAACCGATGCGTCGGCGGAGCTTGATTAAATCCGATTGCAGAAGATTTTGCTTGCCAATAAAAATTTTTCCCCTATCCGGTTTCACCAAACCGTTGATCATTTCCAGGGTGGTCGTCTTGCCGCAACCACTGGGACCAATCAATACTGTAATCTCACCGTTTCTAATCTTGAGGGAAAGATCATCCAGTGCGTTGATGCCATCATACCACTTGCTGATGTTGTGAAGGTTAATCATGAACCCACCCCTTTGGATGTAAGGATTTTCTGAAGTTGGGCTAACAACAAATCCAAACTTATTGCCAATAAAGAGACTACCAGAGCGCCGGCAAGCATCATGTCCGGGTAAGTGCGACGGATGCCCCCGAATATCCACCGACCTAAGCCGCCGCCACCGATATATGCAGCCACAGCAGCAACACCTACTCCCAGTACGACAGCCGTCCGAATCCCGGATAAAATGACCGGAGCAGCGAGAGGCAGGCGAATGCGCAGCAAAATGTGGATAGGGGATAATCCCATTCCTCGCGCGGCACGGAGAATTGATGGCGAGATATCCCGCAGCCCCACGTAGGTGTTGCGAATGATCGGCAACTGGCTATACAAAATTAAAGCGATAACTGCCGGGACGGTGCCGACGCCCGCTCCCAGGGGAGCCAGGAAAGGTATCATAGCTCCGAAAAGAGCGATGGATGGGACTGTTATCATTATGCTGGCGAAACCTAAGACAATTGAAGCGCGGGGCTGACTTCGGTAAATCAAGATACCGGATCCGACACCCAGGAAAATGGCAGGGGGCATGGCTAAGAAAATCATGCGCAGGTGTTGCCAGGTTAAGAGTGTTAGGTGATCATAGTAAAGGCTGAAGAAGGGAAGGAGATGGATGATTAATAAAATAGAAAGAAAGGCAAAGATCCATTGGAGGTTTTTAAGAACCAGGTGAAAAAGTAGAGTTAGTTTTCCAGTTTTCATATTATCCCCTGTATTGCAATATCATTAAGGTGAGATTATGTCAGGAAATTGTCTGCCTGTGGACAAGCAGGAAAGAATGATGTGTTGGATGATACCAATTTTATTTTCTTCCCCCCATGGCGTTGAACAATCTTTCTTCCATTACCCCATCGCTGCAATGCTCCACTATACCTGGTTCACTTTGTTACATTTTTTGAGTTCGGTTCCTCTTCAGACATTTACTTGGCCGGCTTTGTTTGGAACGGATTATTCAACCTCCCATATACCTGGGACATCGTGGCTAACTTTTTTGCATGTTCATCTGTTAATTGATCCGATTTTAAACGCCAGGTCCAATTCCCATTGGGTTGCCCGGGCATGTTCATCCTCGCTTCGGTTCCTAAGCTGAGCACATCCTGGAGTGGAAAAATAGCCAAAAGGGCGACAGAGCTACTGGCAAGCCGTATTAATTCCCAGGCGATATCTTGCGGATATTTTCCTAAATATTGAATACAATATTCGTGTTCATGATCGGGAATGGTTGCAAACCAGCCATGGGTGGTATCGTTATCATGGCTGCCAGTATAGACAACACAATTCGCATCATAATTATGCGGAAGATAATCATTAGTGGCATCATCACTGAAGGCAAATTGCAGAATTTTCATCCCCGGAAAATTATATCGATCCCGTAAAGTTTCCACTTGCGGGGTTATAACACCGAGGTCTTCAACCACAATCGGCAATTCACCCATCTCTCGGGTAAGCACATCAAAGAAAGCGTGATCTGGCCCTTTAATCCACTCGCCATTTTGAGCAGTTTTTTCTCCGTAGGGAACAGCCCAATATGCTTCGAATCCGCGAAAATGATCGATACGCACAATATCCACATAAGTCAAAGTGATGTTCACCCGGTCAATCCACCACCGAAACCCATTTTCTTGCATCTTTTCCCAATCGTAGATAGGATTTCCCCACAATTGGCCAGTTTCGCTGAAATAATCCGGCGGGACCCCGGCAACCAGGGTGGGGTTCCCCTCTTCATTTAGATAAAACTTATCCTGATTTGCCCAAACATCAGCGCTATCATAAGTTACATAAATAGGAATATCGCCCATAATTTGAATGCCGCGCTCGTTGGCGTATTTTTTTAAAGCCATCCACTGTTCGAAAAATATGTATTGGATAAATTTATGAGCCAATATTTTATCTTCCAGTTGATAAGTTTTTTCTTTCAATGCATCCGGGTTTCGTAATTTAGTTTCAGCTGGCCAAGCGTTCCATGCTATTCCGTTGTAATGACTTTTTAAAGCCATAAACAACGCAAATTCATCTAACCATTGCTGACCATGTTTGGCACAAAATGTCTTGAATTTTTGCCTGTTTTCGTCATTTGCTTTTTCATTAAATTTATTATAGGCTTCCAATAATAAGGGCATTTTCCAATCAATGACTGAATTGTAGTCAACTGCATCATCGGGAAATGAAGGGGCCTGAGATAATTCATCGGCGGAAATAAATCCTTTTTTTGACAATTCGGTCAAATCAATTAAGAGGGGGTTCCCTGCAAAAACAGAGGTGGTTTGATACGGTGAATTCCCATAGCCGGTTGGACCGATTGGTAAAATTTGCCATACGAACTGACCTGACCGTTCCAGAAAATCGATCCAGCTATACGCATTTTCCCCAATTTCACCTATCCCAAAGGGACCTGGTAACGATGTCGGATGTAGAAGTAATCCTCCGGATCGTTGCAATTTTTTCATGGTTTTATCCTTAAATTAACAAATGATACGGCACATAAAGATCGGCTTAAATTCTAGTAAACTTCAGCTAGCGGTTCTAAATTTCAAACGCATAATATAATATAAAGGAATAAAATACGTCAAATTAAATATTGTTTGATTATTCCGCAGGAAGGGCTCTCAGTTATCAATAATTATTGCGCCTCTTAATTTGACAATAGGAAAATTATATGAAAATGAGGCTATTCCAAAACAATCATTTTACTTTTTACTTTAAGTTGTGGCTGTGTCCCTCTAAACCGTTTGCCTTCTGAAAACGATAATGTCATCCACAAATTGTAAAAATAGAGACCTCCCTTAACAGCATCCCCAGAATCATTTTTGCCATCCCAATGAAGGGTATAATTCCCAGCACGCTGCTGTTCATTAACAAGCGTTCTGATCTCCTGTCCCAATAGATTGTATATTTTTAAAAGAACATTACTATGGTTCGGCAGATGATAATGAATAATCGGCTTGGCAAGAACGGGTTTGGGCGTAGTAGAAAAAGCTTTGGATAACACCTTAGTTCCAGGTAATCCGGCATCTTCTTTTTTATTCATTTGGTTTATCTCCTTTTAAGGAATTCATCTCAGTCTTCAAATCGAGGGCTAATAATAACAATTCATTTCCTGTCATATTTGTGATCTGGATAAAATATATCAGTTTTTTAACGAGTCAACTTGTTATAGCAAGCCTTTTGGCAGTTTATTGGTTAGATATTATTTGCGGCTAAACTAATTACGTGCTATAATTGTGTCGAGAGTATTTTCAACCAATAATCCGGGTAATTCAGCAGGAAAATGTTTTTGTAAAAATACTTCACAAACAAAATAATGCTTTGACAGAATGCTTATAAAAAGCTGAATTATTATTTGGCAAAATGTTTGCTGGATTAACTTCCAAATAAATGGTGAGGGAGCTTTATGAAAGGATATATACGTATGAAAAAAATTAAAATTGCTCTAATTTTATTTTTAACAGTTACCATTTCCGGTTCCCTTTTCAGTCAAAGTTCACCGGGGGTTACATTTTTAAGAATGCCGGTCGGAAGCCGGGCGCAGGCAATGGGTGAAGCTTACACCGCCTTGTCTAATGACGCCAATGGTATTTTTTATAACCCTGCAGGTATGGGATTTGGATTTTACCGGGAACTAATGTTATCTCACTCCGAATGGTTTCAGGATATTGCTATCGAGAACATCGCCTTTCTATATCCATTTAAAGGCACCTGGACGGTGGGGGCGGGATTTAGTTATCTGCATATGCCGGAATTGACCCGCTATACGGTCGATCCCGCTACCGGCGGTCCATTAGAAGATGGCAAATTCTCGGTTTACAACATGGTCATCACCACCGGGGTTAGTGTTCGCTTAAATGATTATATTGCCCTCGGCACCAATATCAAATTCTATCAGGATCATCTGGAATCGGTTTCTGCACAAGGGATTGCCTTCGATGTCGGAATTCAGACCAGATTGCGCGACACTGGTTTGCAAGTGGGTTTCGCTCTTCAGCATTTAGGCCCTTCAGTAACCTATCTTGCGGCCAAAGAGAGTTTACCCTTGACATATCGTCTGGGGATGGCTTATAAATTTCGGAATATCGATGGGACTATTGCTATGGATGTGGTTAAATCCAAAGGCCGAGAGGTTCACTTTTTACCCGGAATTGAATTTGGTTTTTTAAACAGCTTCTATCTCCGAAGTGGTTATCAAATTACGGAACGAGAGGGAATGGGATTAACCGCTGGTTTTGGGTTAAAGGTTTTGGATCGCCATAAGATCAATTATGTGTATATTCCTTATGGGGATTTAGGCAATACACATCGGGCAGAATTAATTTTTAGCTTTGGTACGCGCGGATTTAAAACAACCACCGCTAAAACTGAAAAAACGACCCGGAATGATGAAGCAGTAACGGAAATAAATAATCAATTAAAACCTGAGCAAACTGGGTCAGTCCGTTCACGCCATATATCCAGAACGACGAACAATTCAAGTTATCAAAGGCTAACACCGCCTTCTGGTGTGAAATTAGTGGAACTGAATAACGAGAAGATGATGCTTACCTGGAATTCACTGCCAGGGAGGAACATCAAATATTTAATATATGCAAAGCGTGCGGGCAATGCCGATTGGATAAAAGTCACCTCAAAACCGATTAGTGAGACCTATCAAATATTTAATACCAAAAAGTCGGGTATTAAGTTAATATTTGTTGTAACAGCTATTAGCGACGACAAAGAGAGTGATTTTTCTGATGCGGTAGAGCTGCAAATGTGACAGATCTCATTACCTGAATTCTTGCCCCCTGCCCTTGATAAAAGCCTTCCCAGGGGAAATTCCCCTTCCTGATCAAGAATGACAGGGAGGGGATTTTTTTATACTGGCTTCTCCGGGAGAAATACCCTCCCAAAATACTGATAAAAATGCAAAATTTCTCTTAACCAACGAGCACAAACTTCGATAATAGTTAGGTATCGCAGAAAACTCGGTCAATGATAAAAAATATAGCTGGTATTGCTTATAAATTTTTATAAATTTGTATATTTATTGATATATTCAGTGAGGGGCTATAATGAAGAAAATTGGACGTGTAATGGTTGTGGATGACGAAGAGAACATCCGAGAAGTGCTATCTAATTACCTCGATTCCCTGGGGTATTCTGTGGTGACTGCTAATGACGGGGAAGATGCGCTCGTAAAGTTTGAACCCGGTGCATTCGATTTGGTTGTTTCGGATTTATTAATGCCCACAATAGATGGCCTGGAATTGTTGAAGAAAGTGCGCGAAAAAGATCGAGATGTCATATTTTTAATGATTACCGGTTACCCCTCCATCGAAACAGCAGTTGAAGCGATTAAAAAAGGGGCGTACGATTACATCACCAAACCTTTTCATATGGAAGATGTTAAACTACGCATCGAACGGTCATTTGAGAAGAAAAATCTTCGTGAGCGTCTCAGTACAGTGCAAGGATTTGTTTGGGCACTGCTTTTTTCAATTCCCTTGTGGTTAATCTTGGGTATCATTTTGGCAAAGCTTTTAAGATAAGCCCTTTGCCAAAGCTACTTTCTGGCTCGCCACATTACCACAATACCGGCTATGCCGAATACGATATTACCGATCCAGGCGCCAAGCCAGGGATCTAAAGTTCCTTTATGTCCCAATACCTGACCACTTCTTAAAAAAACAAAATAGATAAAGCTAATTAGCAATGCCAGGGCAAATCCCAGTGCCGGTCCGCTGCGTCTCTTTCGGGAAGCCAACGGAGCCCCCAGCAACACGATGATAAAATTGGAAAAAGGGTACGATATTTTCATGTAGAGATCGACCAGCCATTTCCGCGCATCTGCTCCAATGGCAAGCATCTTATTAACAAAGCGATCTAATTCCTGATAATTCATTTCCTCTGGCGCTACTTGTAATTCAAGGAGATCCTCCGGGAAGATATGCGTATCCGTATACCAGAGGGTGTCTTTTCGAGTGATGAGTTCACTGGTATCGGTAAATTGACGCTGAGTTATGTTATGGAGCAGCCAACCTTTCTGCTGCTCGTTCCAATTCATATATTGGACATCCCACCTTTCTGTAATCTGGTTGTTCTGAACCCAGACAATATTCACTTTATTTGCCCGCTGCCGACGACCTTCATAGTACTGAATGTAAACCTGGCGATTGTTGTAGTCCTGCACAGCAATTTGGCTTCGGTTGCCCACGATAGCGTGTTTTTGTTTATTGATGTCATAGCGCCAAATATCCAGGCGCATTCGATTAGTTTCAGTGACGATGGTTTCGGAAAACACACCAGATAAAATGCTCACCATAAAAGCTAAAATTAATAGAGGAGCAAAAATGCGATACAGACTAACCCCGGCCGACAAACTGGCGACCAGTTCATTATACTGGGCCATAGTGCCCAGGGAAAAAAGACTACTCAACAACATATTGACAGGTAAGGTTAAAATGATGATATAGGGAACATAATAGATATAATATAAGATTGAATCACCCAGGGTGGCATTATTCGATAGGAACTCATCCAAGTGCTCGATCAGGTCCACCACAATGAAAATGACGATAAACGCCATTCCGGTAAAAAACAGCACCGTTAGAAATTTTTTGAGTATGTAGCGATCTAACAGATGTTTATTACCCTTCACGTTCCTGCGCTCCTTTAAAAAATATTTGCAGTGCTTTAGGCAACCGTTCCCATTGGATAAAAGTGGTTTCCCGAACTGCAGAAACGGTTAAATAAATTCCAAATACTCCCACTAAAATATTGGGAAACCACATGGCCAGGGCAGGAGAGACCAGTTGTCGATCCGCCAATTCCTCACCCCCAATCAGGCAGGCCCAATAGAGCAGAAAGAAACCAACGCTGAAGGTAATCCCAACACCCAGGGAGCCCTTACGAGCCCGAATTCCTAATGGTGCGCCAATCAATACGAACACAATGCAGGCGAAGGGAATGGAGTATTTTTTGTAAATCTCCACTTCATATTTGTAAATTTGTTTTTCGAAATGATTTAAATTGTTGACATTTGATTGAATTTTATGAGTACTGGCTTGAGTTACCCGGGTAGCGCGAGATATGGCCCGACGTTCTTCCTGTACCCCTGGGTCTNNATATGGCCCGACGTTTTTCCTGTAACCCCGGGTCTGTATTTGATGTGGATCCTGCAGCCAGGCGTTTAGCCAGCGTATCCGGATGGATTAAAAACCGGGTTATCTCTATCAAGTTTTTTTTCTTCTCTTCTTGCATAACTTCTTTAAATTTTTCTACCTGGTTTTGCAGCATCTCAATTGTCATCTCCCGGTCCCCACGTTGCTTTTCCTCGACGCGTTTAAAAACCAGATCCTCTGCAGGAATGTAAAATACATTTCTGAAAAATTTTAACCGATGGTATTCGGAATTATTTACCTTGCTCAATTCGTGAATTTCCCCATCAAATAGATGAAAGACCAATTGTTCCCGTTCCTTATTAAAAACCAGATATCCTTGATTGGCAATAATGGTCCGCTGTATTTGCGGATCGCTATAGTCAAAGATGGTGATATTTTTTAGCAAATCTGCCTTGTTATTGGGAAGGGGCGAATCCAGGATATTGCTTTTGTTCATCAGTTCTTCCTCCAGGGGAGGCTCGATTTCTTCCACCAATATATTAAACTTATTTCCCAGGTTCAAATAAAGACCTTCTTCCAATTCCAGAGTCGGTTTTTTGTTGCCGATGCTTCTAAACAGTAAGCGAGCTTGATGATTGAATTCCGGCAAGACTTTGTCATTATACCAGACCATCACCAAGGTCAGTAGCGCCGCAGCCATCAATACCGGACTTAAAATACGATAAAGATTTACGCCTGAAGTCTTTAATATGGTAATTTCGTTATCGGCTGAAAGGCGTCCGAATGCCATGAGCGTGGCAACTAAAACCGCCATTGGCACGGCCAGAGCAAGCATCCAGGCCAGATTGAGATATATTACCTCCAGAATTGTGAGAAAAGGTAATCCTTTTCCAAAGAGCCGCCCGATATATTGAGCGACAAATTTAGTGACAAAAACAAACATGATGACCGCCAGGGAAAATAAGAACGGTCCAGTATGTTCTTTGATAATATAACGCGGAATAATTTTCATATTTTCTCTTACACTTCATTAACCAATGTATCATCCGATAATACGGATGGGTAATTAAAATACAAAAATCTAATTTAAACCAATCCCAAACCCTGCCCAAATGGAAAATGCGTTCATCCAATAATAAATGGTGCAGGTTTAAATTGACATGACTCCAAACCGGTATTAATATGTACTCAGCGAGATGAGGTAAATAAAATGTTAAATGAACTCATTAACCTTTTACGGCTTTTAGATCGATTTGTCGGAGATTATCCGATTTATGTCTATTTACTGGATCGGGAAAATACCATAATCTGGTTCAATCAGTTCATGGCTAGGCATTTGCCCGATTTTCAAATTGGATTAGGATTGAAGTGTCCCAAAGGACTTTGGCCCTGTCAGGAAGTTTGTACCGATTGCGCCACCGAAGAGGAAACCGTAAATGCGCAAGTTCAGCGAAGTTTGATTAAACGGAAAATTGGTCCTGAAAAAAAAGAGACCTACCTGGAATTTTTAAGCCTGCCCATTTATAAAGCAGAAAATGAGAATGAAGGTACATTGCGCATTGGTGTGGATGTAACGGAAAATGAAAAATTGCAGCAAAAGTTGCGGGAAAAAGAGAAGCTGTTCACCTCAATCATCAACACCACCAGCGATGCGGTCATTTTTTTGGATGAAAAAGATCAGGTGATGAGCTGGAACAAAGGCGCCGAAGCGATTTTCGGCTACAAGGAAAATGAAATCAAGGGAGATTCGGTAACCCGTTTGATTCCTCGGGAACTCATCGAGATGGGAGAGCAGGAGTATATTCATCAGGAATTGAAAACAAAAGGCTCGATTAAAAAATATGAGACGCAGCGGCTCCATAAATCGGGCCGGTTGATTTATGTCGATATTTCTTGCAGCAGAATTTATGATGAAGAGAGCCAATTTACCGGTACGTCTGAAATTATAAAAGACATCAGTTCCCGGAAAGAGTTGGAATTTGAGTTGCTCCGTACCATTCTGGAATTATCCAAAATAAATGAGCTGAATGAAATTTTACACACCACGTTTGAAGAAAAAGAAATTTTACGCATCATTTTGATTGCCATAACAGCCGGGGAAGGACTTCGCTTTAATCGTGCGTTTCTACTCTTGCTAAATAAACAAAAACGAGTTTTAAACGGAGAGCTGGCCATCGGTCCTTCCGATCAGGAAGAAGCCTCCCGGATCTGGAAAGAATTAAATAAAGATCACCGTTATTTAAAGGACATTATTCAGACTTATAAAATTGACCTGGGAGGGGCGGACAAAAAAGTCAATGAGATTGTGGGACAAATAAACGTCCCCTTAGAGAGCAGCGATCATCTGTTGGTCAAATCTCTCAACCAAAAGCGGGTTTACCAGATTAAAAATGGTAAACTAACTGATTCAGAGCCGTTTTCACTGGAGATCGGTGAGGGTGATCTCTTTCAGCTTTTAAAAAATGATAGCTTCGTGGTCGCTCCCCTGTATTCGAAAAAAGAGAGCTTGGGATTAATCATCGCGGATAATTGCATCAGTCAGCGGGAGATCACCAACGAAGATGTGGAAAGCTTAAAGCTATTTGCCAATCAAGCCAGTTCGGCAATTGAAAATGCGAGATTGTATCAAACCCTGGAAGAAAGAATTCAGGAGCTGCAGAAAGCATATAAACAATTAGAGGAACACCAGGAAAAGCTGGTCAAGGCGGAGCGCTTGGCGGCAATAGGGGAGGTTGCTGCCAAGATCGCCCATGAAATACGCAATCCATTGGTATCAATTGGTGGATTTGCCCGCTTAATCAATAAACGAATTGAAGAAGATTCCTCAATTAAACAATATGCTGAAATAATCGGTGACCAGGTTAGCCATTTGGAAAGCATCTTAAACAACATCTTAACTATCGCCAATCCGCCAAAACCCCAAAAACGTTCGGTGAATGTGAATAAAATTATTGAGCAAGTTATCCTGGTTCTGCAAAACGCGTTTGAGGGGCGCAACATCAAACTTGTTACCGATTTGCAGATGTCCGAACATTTTATTGTGGGAGATGAGATGTTGCTTCATCAAGCCTTCCTAAATTTGTTAAAAAACGCGATCGAAGCACTGGAAGGTAAAGCAGGAGAGAAGGAAATAAGAATTATTACTCAGGTAGACAATGATTGGATAAAAGTGAATATATGCGATAACGGTTCCGGTATTGAAAGTAATGTTATGAATGAAATTTTTAAATCATTCTTTACGACAAAATCGCGGGGAACAGGATTGGGGCTTACTATCGTAAACCATATAGTAAAGTCGCATGGCGGAAAAATTGATGTGGATAGTCAATGCGGTATCGGGACCACATTCTCGCTGAGTTTTCCTGTTGTCTCAGAAACCCGGAAAATGCCAAAATCAGTAAAGGCAAATTAGATGCGCTTTTAATACGTTTCGCTAATGCTTTCTAAACGGAAACCGATAGTTTAAAAAGTGATAATTTTTTCTCGCTCATTTACATCAATTAATTCTTTTAATCCTTTCAATACACAACCCGGAGGTGTGTTATGAGTAAGATTTTAATTGTAGAGGATGAAGAGGCACAAAGACTGCTTTACGAGACTGAAATTGCAGAGATGGGATATGAGGTCGTTCTTGCTAATGATGGTGTAGAGGCAGTGGACAAAGTTCGCGAACATAAACCCGATCTGGTCATCCTGGATTTAATGATGCCCAACATGCACGGACTGGATGCCTTGCGTAAAATGCTCAGTTTAAATCCAACAATTCCTGTTATCATCAATACGGCTTACTCGCATTACAAAGACAACTTCATGAGTTGGGCAGCGGAAGAATACATTGTTAAATCATCAGATGTGACCGAATTAAAAAATGCGATTCAACGGGTGCTCTCTGCTGAAGTTTATTCCTGATTATCAACATTACCTTATTACCTTTCCAATTAGCGTTTGGTTTTTAATTCCCGTACCTGTATATTGAGCTAGGATTTGATTCTTTGACATAACATTGACGAGTTTTGGCTAAAAACCGTCAATTAAAAATTTAGCTGTCCTCATACTTGTGTTGGGAAGCGCGGTGAGAAGCCGCCACTGCCCCGCAACTGTGATGGGGGACGAAAGCTCAAAAATACCACTGTCCCGAGAATTCGGGATGGGAAGGTTGAGTGAGTAGAAGGATCCCTGAGTCAGGAGACCGGCGGGTATGAGAAACCTGAAAAAGACCTTCGCGGGAAGGTTGGGTTTTGATAAGCAGAAGTTATCATTAATTGAATATTTCATCCCCAATTTTTCCTTTAAGGAAGGTTGGGGATTTTTTTTGTCCAAAAATTAAAAAGATATAGATGATGCTCCTGCAAATTTGCAAATTTCTATTACATACTGCAATGCTGGTTTCAATTATGTTCTGTACCCAGCAGCGACTGATTGCCCAGGGTAACGTGCGCCTGACAGGACACGTGTATGATAGCGAATCGCAAAGCCCCTTGCCGGGCGTAAATATCCATGTCAAAAATACGATTTACGGAACAGTCTCCGATGCAGAAGGCAGCTATCAAATTGAAAATGTGCCGCCGGGAGAATATACGGTAGTTTTTTCTCTGCTGGGGTATGTTGAGGAGAATAAAGAAGACGTTTTTATCAAAGCGGATCTTCCCAGTCAATTATCGGTTGGTCTTGAGCCCCGGCCATTGGAAGCAGATTCAGTCGTCGTAATTTCAGATAAATATCCCGCAGTAAATTCGATTGAAGGCGAAAGGATTGAGATTACTGGCAAAGACATTGAGCGGTATCAATCATTAGGATTAGCCCAGCTTTTACATCAGGTGGCGGGCGTGCAAATTGAATCAGTGAGCGGCGGTGCCGGCAGATCAATCATACGCATCCATGGCAGCAGCGCCAATCAGGTATTGGTGTTGCTAGACGGCCAGCGATTAAACAATCCTCAAACCGGTGAGGTGGATTTAAGTGAAATTCCGCTGGAGCAAATTGAAAGAATAGAAGTTGTTCGCCAGGGGAATACAGCAATTTTCGGTGGGAATGCTTTCGGAGGCGTCATCTCTTTTAAATCTCGCCGGGTTGAAAATCAAAACAATTTTTCATTACGCTCCCAATACGGCTCATTTAATTCCGCTCTGGGAAATGCTACGATTAATTATGGAACTGAGAAATGGGGGATGATCGCCAATTATCAGCAGGATTATTCCAGGCAGGATTTTCATTACCGATACCAGGGGGAAACCGAGCAACGGGAGAATGCCTGGTATCGCAATCGAAAACTGTTTGCCAAAACAAATTTACGAGCAGATGACCATCGCCTCAATCTGCGCTTTCACTTAAGGCGAGGCAAGCGAGGATTGCCTTCTGCTTTTTTTGAAGAGCAAAACCACTTCAATGCATTTACGGAGGCGGAATCAAAAGCAATCCAACTTCATCATCGCTGGTTTATGTCGTCCAACGGCTATATTGATGGCTCTTTGAATTATCATCGAATCGCGCAATTGTATAATAATGAGGAGGCAGCTTCTGCCATCACCCGTTACAAAACCCAACAGGAAAACACCACACTGGAAGGCAAGATTGAAAGCTATCTCTCAGTTATGGAGTTGTTGCAAACTCGCTTTGGAATACACTATCTGGAAGAACGGTTGGCTCAACAAAATTTGCTTTTCGCGGAGCATAGCATCGGTCAACAGCAACGCGCTTCAAAAGCGGCTTATGGCAGCTTTGAACTCAATCTTCCCCCAATTAGTCCTTTAATTAAAATGGCCAGGGTTCGCTCTGCATTGCGCTATGAAGCTCATTTTAGACAAACAGGCAATTGGTATCCCTTAGTTGGGATCAGCTTTGTCCCGGGATTCATGTCCGCACTGAATTTGTCTGCCAGTTGGGCAAAGGCCATCCGCTATCCGGATTTCAATAGCCTGTTCTGGAAAGGTGATGCGCGTGCGCAAGGAAATCCGAACTTACTGCCGGAACAAAAATCTCTCTGGAATATCAGTGCCCGCCTGAGACCCGTACAATCGTACTTACCATCAGTCAATCTTTATTACTATAGTGAAGAAATCACGGATTTAATATTCTGGCATCGAACGGTGAGGGGAATCTGGGAGCCTCGCAACGAAGCCCGCGCTGAAAAACGTGGCCTGGATGTGGAATTAGAGAATCAGTTTTTCTCCGACCACTTTCAATTGCGAAGCGCATACAGTTTTATTGACGCCATCAATAAAAACGCTGAACCGAATCGGTTTAACCGACAGATCGTGTTTATACCTCAACATGCCATTAACAGCTCTGCCTGGTTTCGCGTAGGTCCGATAAGTTCGATTGTGGTGCATCGGTTTATCAGTGAAAGAGAAACAGTTCCCGCTAACACTGAGGGGAATCACCTGAATTCGTACAACCTGTGGAACATTTCCGTTGCATATCAACAAACTATCGGGCGATGGAAAATTCAGACACACCTGTCTCTAAAAAACATAGCCAGTACGCAGTATGAGTTACTCCGTGGATACCCGATGCCCGGACGACATGTCTCATTATCAGTGGCGTTGGCACATCGGTTCTAAATTAAAATAACGCTCTAACAAGAAGGAGAATTTCCATGATATATCAATTAAGAAATATCCTTATCGCAGTAGGCATTATGATTATGTTAATCAGTGGATGTAAGAAAAGTACAACGAATATCGAAACCGGAAATGATGATGACAGAATTCCACGAAGCGCTTATGTGATCAATAATCTGGGCCAAAATCTGTCTGTGATCAAACTCGATTCCAACGCTGTGACCGCCGATGCATTGCCCACTGGCCAAATCCCCAATCAAATCCTGCTCCGCGATACAAAAGCATATGTTGTCAATTCCGGCACCAATGATCTTCAGGTAATTGATTTGGAAGCGCTCAGTACGATACAAACCATTGACCTGGGTAGCGGTACCAATCCGTATAACATGGATTTTTTAAACGACTCTCTGGCCGTGGTTAGTTTGTTGTTAACAAATGAGGTGGCCATTGTCAATTTAAATACCGCCCAGGTAGAAGACAATATCTCGGTCGGCTCAAGCCCGGAGGGGGTGTTATGTTACCAGCAAAAAATCTACGTTGCTAATTCGGGTTTTAACGGTAGCGGTTACGATCCGGGGAAGTTAAGCGTGATTGACGTAAGCAATCCAAATTCTTTTAGTGTTGATTCAATTTCGACGGGGCTTAATCCACAGCATCTTGCGATGGATTCACAGCAAAAGGTTATTGTTGCCTGCAGCGGTAATTTTTCCAATGTCAGCGGACAGATTGATATCGTCGATGCGTCTGTGGATTCAGTAATCCAATCGATTCCCGTCAACATTCCTATTACCACCGTAGCAGTAAATACACTGGACAAAGCCTATTTGGGGACATTTGGCTCCGGGATCGTGGTTTATAATTTGCAGCAAGGTACTTTTGAGCGGGGAGCAAATAACTTGCTGCCGGCAGGCGGTCCGGGGATTGCATTTGATGCGCAGAATAACGCCTATTTTACCGACTTCGCTGCAGACAGCGTCCATATCTACTCCGAGCAGCATCAACATTTACAATCTTATTTGGTCGGAGATGGGCCTTTGTCTATTGCAATTTATGAATGATTTTGCCTTCTTAATTTTTTGAACTAAGTGCGGGTAGGAATGACTCAATCAAAAGAGAAAATCGCCTTGGCCTGGAGTGGGGGAAAGGATTGCGCGCTGATGCTCTATGAACTTCAACAATCGCAGAGCTACGAAGTAACCGAGCTACTGGTCACCATGACAGAAAATGAAAACCGTGTCAATATTCATGGGATTCCCAAGGCCTTGCTGGAAAAACAAGCTGCTTCGCTGGGACTGCCACTGGTTAAAATGTGCGTGCCCCAATATCCTTCTAATGAATTGTATGAAGCACGATGGGGAACGTTAGTGCTGAATCGGAAAAAAGCAGGAATTAAGACAGTTGCATTTGGCGATATTTTTTTGCGGGATATACGAGCTTATCGGGAAAATCAGGCAGCCAGATTTGGCGTGACGCCGATTTTCCCCATCTGGAAGAAAGATACTGACGAATTGATTCACAAATTTATTGAGGAAGGATTTAAAGCAGTCGTCACCTGTGTAAATCCAAAAGTTCTCGATCCCTCTTTTGCGAGAAGAACCATCGATGAACAGTTCTTACAGGATTTGCCGGAGGATGTTAACCCCTGTGGTGAAAATGGGGAATACCACAGCTTCGTTTACGACGGGCCGATCTTTGCCAACCCGATTCCATTTTCAGTATCACCCTCAAATATTGAGGATTCATTTTATCACTATTGTGAATTGAGGGAGATTTGAGACCAAGGTTGAAAATGAAAGGTAAATCAAAATCGCCTTGCGTAAACGTGTGCAGCATTGATGCGAAAACCGGTTATTGCCAGGGATGCTTGCGAACGCTGGATGAGATAGCGATGTGGCCACAGTTGAGCGAAACAGAGAAAGAGCGCATCGTGCTCAGTTTAGAGAAACGTAAGCAGTGATTCAGATGCAAGGTTGAATAGCGTTACTAAGCCGATATGTGTTAGTTCGAATGGAACAAATTGACAGAGAAACCCCTGATGATTTTCTCTGTAGCTCATACTCAAAAGGCCTGGTATCTCGTTTCACCAGTTTTTGATAGGGTGCAAAGCTTGGGTGGCATCTACGCTGGTATGCGAACTCACTCCCTCTCCTCTTGCCAGGAGATGGGGATGAAAGCCTGCCTGATGAGGCACGCGGGCAGGGGAGAGAGTCGAATACCAAGTCTTACGAGATGGCCTATAGTTCTCATAACCCTACAATTACTTGTGAAATAGAATACTTAGTAAAGCGTCTTCAAAAAATGCAGGAATTCACCAAATAATAGCAGGACACCGAATGGTTAAGCAGTTTTTTCATAACATTTTTTTAACAGTTTTACTTCTCACTTGTAGCGTTATCGGAGGGGAAGTTCCCCAGCGAGTGATTTCGATGGCGCCGAATATTACAGAAATCATCTTCAAAATCGGGGTCGGGGATATGTTGGTCGGGCGCACCGAATTTTGTGTATATCCACCGCAAGCCAGGAATGTTTCCTCCATCGGCGGGTATCTGAATCCCGATTACGAAAAGATTGTTGCGCTGCAACCTGATATTATTATTATGTTACCTAACTTGGAAATGGAGCGTAAATTACAAAACCTGGGCCTGCGCACTTTTACATTGCCCGATGAGACAGTCGAGCAGATTTTACATAGTATAAAAACAATCGGACGTCTGTTAAATCATGAGCAACAAGCGCAGGCGCTGGTTCAGGGAATACGTGACACACTAAGCTGGGTAGCGGAACAAACCACTGTGGATGATTCGATCTCGACCCTCTTAATTGTTGGAAGGGAGGCGAATAGTTTAAAAGGCTTATATGCTGCCGGTGAAGACACTTATCTGAGCGAAATATTGCAACTCTGCGGGGGCACCAATGTGTTCGCAGATATTGATTCTCGTTATTTCGATGTTTCCAAAGAGGCAGTCATTCAACGGAATCCGAAGGCGATATTTGAATTGCGTATCATCGATGCACACGATCAGTCAAACCAGGTTTCAAAATTAAAGCAGGATTGGCAACAACTGCCCATTCTTCAAGCAGTGAAACTAAACCGAATATACCTTTTTACCGAGCGTTATTTCCAAATACCCGGCCCGCGTATTTCGCAAATCGCGGTTGCCTTCTACCAAGCAATGCATCAGGTGAATCTTGATTGATATTAAGCAACTAAATTTTGCTTACCAGACCACTGCTATCTTAGAGGATATTTCCTTATCGATTGCCGAAGCCGATTTTTTGGGAATGATTGGTCCCAATGGTGCCGGGAAATCTACCCTGCTAAAGTTGGTCAACGGACTTCTCAGTCCGCAGAGTGGTGATGTGCTCATACATGGCATCCCCGTAACAAACTATCCCCGTAAAGAATTAGCGAAATCGGTCGGATTTGTGGCCCAGGAGTTTACCACTGCCTTCAGTTTTACCGCTTATGAAATTGTTCTTATGGGCCGCTATCCGTATCTGCCTCCTTTCCGGCAGGAAAGGGAGACAGATAGATCGATGATCCGCAAAGCAATGGAAGAAACCGATGTCTGGCATTTAGGAGAGCGACAATTTGGTGAGTTAAGCGGGGGAGAGCGCCAATTGGTGGTATTGGCATCTGCCCTTGCTCAAGAGCCGCAAATTTTGCTCCTCGATGAACCGACTACAGCATTGGACCTGAAGCATCAAATTCAGTTTTACCGAATTTTGCAAACCCTGCGTCAGGAAAAAGGCATAACCATTGTGACCGTAACCCACGACATCAATTTAGCAGCCCGTTTTTGCGAACGGATTGTGGTGATGAAAGAAGGAAGGATTGTTGCTGACGGCACGCCGAAGAAGATTTTGCAAAAATCCTTAATGGAATCAGTCTATGAAGTTGAGATTGAGATTATTGCTCATCCACATGACGGAAAACCATTGTTGCTGTGGAAATAATAATTGTTCGGAACTCTTGGCAATTTTGGGTTTTAGATATTATTTTTAGCGTTTTGTTCTTGGTACGAAAGCTTCGAGAGGCGGATAAAATAAACTTCCCTGCCTGACCGCTGGCAGGCAAGCTAATTTGTGAAACTTGCTAGGGAGCTTGTAGCGATCACAGCAACTTAACCCGGTCTGGGACGAGAAATCTGATAGAAGCTGAGTGAAAAAGATTCTTGCCATTTTTAACCTCACCCCCGGCCACTCTCCTATGCGCAGACCAGGGAGAAAAGAAAGATATTTTAGATACACAATTCAATGCAAAACAACAACTTAAGCCCTCCTCCCCTTGCAGGAGAGGGGGACTTAGGGGATGAGGTTAGAATGTAGGTATATCATATACCGAAATATGGAAATGAACCTGCTTACTCACGCAGCCAGGCGGGGAACTAATAAAATGAGCTACCCTTATTGTGCTAAACTAAAATCATGGTGCCTATGAAATATCTCGCTTTGCTAATCTCATTTATTGTTCTTAATTGCTGGACATTTGCACAAACGATTAAGGTGATTGATCGATATGATTTACAGCCAATCGAAAATGTCTCCGTTCAAAATGGTCGGGACGCTGTTTATACCAATCACAAAGGCGAGGCAGATCTCGGTTCACTGGCCCAGCATGATACTATAAAATTTTCCCATTCCTTTTATAAAGATCGTCGTTTGCCCTACCGGGCACTTGTGGGTAACGGTTTTACCGTCAGGCTGGAGGAACGGGTCATTAATATAGGTGAAATTGTGGTGGCTGCCAATCGCTGGGAAGAAGACACACGGGAAGTTCCGAGCAAAATCTCAACCATTTCTGCCCGGGAAGTTTCTTTCGCAAATCCCCAAACCGCCGCCGATCTGTTGTCCGTTTCTGATGAAGTGTTTATCCAAAAAAGTCAGCTGGGCGGTGGTAGCCCTATGATTCGTGGATTCGCCACCAAGCGGGTGTTATTGGTGGTAGACGGGGTGCGCATGAACAACGCCATCTACCGGAGCGGGAATTTGCAAAATGTGATCTCGCTGGATGCCCATTCCATCGCCAATGCCGAGGTGATTTTTGGCCCTGGCTCGGTCATCTACGGCAGCGACGCCATTGGTGGGGTGATGGATTTCCATACCGAATCGCCTCAGTTATCTTCTAACGGGAACCTGAAATTTGACGCCAATACAGTGGCTCGCTATTCGTCAGCTAATAAGGAAAGAACCGGTCATCTTGACGTGAACCTGGGTGGAGAAAAATGGGGGTTTAAATCAACCATCACTTACAGCAATTATGATAACTTGAGAATGGGCAGTCACAATAATGAGGAATATCGTCGCACGGAGTATGTGGTGCGCAGAAATGGGCAGGATGTGGTGGTTGATAATGACGATCCTGATCTGCAAGTTCCCAGTGGCTACGATCAATTCAATTTAATGCAAAAGCTACGCTTTAAGCCCAGCGAGCATTGGGATTTAAATTATGCACTCCATTATTCCGAGACCTCCGATGTTCCCCGTTATGATCGGCTGATTGAATACAAATCCGGTCAACCGCGATCTGCGGAATGGTTTTACGGGCCACAGAGATGGTTAATGAGCGCTTTGAAAATAAAACACCTTGATCCCGGTACCCTGTACGATGTTGCCAAATTGGCCGTGGCCTATCAAGGGTATGAGGAGAGTCGTAACGACCGTAAATTTGGTCAGCCGAACCTGCGGGAGAGAGTGGAAACGGTGGATGCGTACTCACTCAACCTGGATTTCGACAAACAATTGAATCCGTATAACTCTCTGTTCTACGGGGCTGAGGCAGTCATCAACAAGGTTGGATCGGTCGGACGACAAATCAACCTGGAGACGGATGAAACGGAAGCGGTTCCCAGCCGGTATCCGGATGGATCGGATTATTCCGCTTATGCTGCCTATTTCAATTTTAAATCCAATTTAAATCCCCAGATGACTTTCTTGGCCGGCGCTCGTTACAGCCAGGTTATTTTGAATGCAGAATTCGTTACGACTTTTTTTTCATTCCCCTTTACCAATATCGATCTTAATACCGACGCATTAAATGGGAGCGTTGGTTTTGTGTATCGACCGACACCGAGTTGGCAGTTCAATCTGAACGGAACCAGCGGATTTCGGGCCCCCAACATTGACGATGTGGGAAAAATCTTCGATTCCGAACCCGGCAGCGTGGTCGTTCCCAATGAAGATTTAAATTCAGAATATGCCTATAATCTTGATTTGGGTATGATTAAAAATTTTAAAAATAAAATAAAAATTAACGCCACCGGATTTTACACCTTGCTTAAAGATGCGATGGTGCGTCGGGATTTCCAGTTCAATGGACAGGACNNAAGCGGTGGTCAATGCTGACGAAGCCACCGTCTACGGAGTCCAATTTGCTTTACAGGCCGAACTGTCCGATCATTTTTCATTCCGTAAAAATCTCACCTTCACTGATGGAGAAGATAAGCAGGGATTACCCTTAAGGCACGTTGCGCCCTTGTTCGGAAGCGCGCATTTGACCTATCAGGCTAGCAAAATTAAGGCTGATGCTTACGTGGATTACAATGGCGAAATTCCTTTTGAAGACCTGGTGCCTTCCGAGCGGAACAAACCACACATCTATGCCACTGACGAAAACGGCAATCCTTATTCGCCGGCCTGGGTTACGCTCAATTTAAAAATCGCTTACCAATTCAGTTCCCATCTGCAATTAAACTTGGGGATAGAAAACCTTCTGGATACCCGCTATCGTCCCTATTCTTCGGGGATTGCGGCGCCGGGGAGGAATATTATGCTGGCGTTGAGAAGCCGGTTCTAATCAGGAATCGAATATCTGAAGTTCAAAAATCGGGCTATTCTGAACCGGTTCAAGAAAAAAAATACTTTAAACATATGTATGATGGAGGAATTATGATCAAGCTAAAGCGCGTTTATGAGAAACCGGAAAATGAAGATGGCATCCGGGTGTTAGTAGAAAGATTGTGGCCCCGAGGAGTAACCAAGCAAAAAGCCAGAGTGGAGCACTGGCTGAAGGAGATTGCACCCACTCATCAGCTTCGCAAGTGGTATAAACATGATATTGAAAAGTGGCCTGAATTCAAAGAGCGCTACAAAGCGGAGCTGCAGGAAAAACCGGAACTGATCGATAAATTGACATCACTTGAGGAGAAGAATACGCTCACGCTGGTCTATTCGGCCAGGGATGCAGAGCACAACAGCGCGTTGGTGTTGAAAGAGGTGTTGGTAGGGAAATAAGTCCGGAAGAAGGGTGATGTCAAAGCGAGGTTTGTTTGGCTGGTCTTGTCATGGAGTGATGGAGAATTGGCACATAGTGCCCACTTCGTGGGAGTAATGGATTAATGCAACACTGAATGTCTCACGGTAAGGAAATCTTCATTGGCCGTCCAATACCCCGGTATTCCATTCTTCCTACAATCTCGCTTCCACGAACACACCATTCATCGATAACCAATAATCCAACTTTCCAATATTGCAATACTCCATTTCTCCCTGAATTGAGGGGATCGATGGGATAATCCTTAGTAATTATAACCAGGCTGACTAAAGTCAGGTCATCGATTTTATCGCTGCCAGCAAACTTTACAAAATCAATTCAAAAAGGGTGATGGAAATCATTCTCTTTGTGAATCAGATAATTAGTATGTGATTAGCGGTCTAAGAAATAATCTCCTGAGTTTTACAAGTATTAACCATAGGAGTCATCATGCAAAAGGATTTGCTGGTATCTTTATATGAACAGGGAAAGTTTGATGAAGCCATTCAGTTGGTCACCGAGACCTTACAAAGCCAACGAGACACGTTAGGGTCAGATCACCCCGAAATTGCCAAATTATGGAGTAGCCTGGGCACATTGCATAAAGCTAAGGGCAACTACAGCCGGGCAGAGCGTTATTATCACCAGGCTATACGAATCGATCGCAAAGTGCTGGATGGCAACAATCCCCAATTAGCCACCGATTGTAATAATCTCGCCGAAATTTTTAAAATAAAAGAAGACTACCGCAACGCTGCAACCTATTATAAAAGGGCCTTGTCTATCTGGCAAAAACATCATGGATATTATCATCCCGACGTAGCAACTGCACTGAACAATTTGGCCGGAATGTTCTTCTATCAGGGAAACTATGAAAAATCCCTTTCCCTTTATAGGCGCACCATGGAAATCTGGAAGCATTTACACGGCGAAGACCATTATACGATTGCGATTTGTTTAAATAATCTTGCCGAGATTCACAAGATTAACTCCAATTACAGCGAAGCGAAAACCCTGTTACGGCAGGCGATGACCATTTTAGAAAGTCATTACGGTAACTCACATCCGCAAGTAGCTACCACGTTAAACAACCTGGCTGCCTTGCATAAAACCGAAGGGAATTATCAGGAAGCCAAAACCTATTATTATCGGGCCCTCAGTATTTGGGAGAAATACCGGAAATCCTATCCGTATAATCTGGTAGCCACCTTAAACAATCTGGGATTCCTTTACGAAGCGGAAGGCAAGTATAAGTTTGCGGAATCGCTCTTTCATCAGGGTCTGGACACGGTAAAGAAACATTTCGGACCTACTCATCCTAAAGTGGCGCGCATTTTAAACAACCTTGCCTACCTTTATAAGAAGCTCGGCCGCTACAAAGATGCCGAACCGGTTTACAAAACCGCACTCTCCATCAGCGAAAGTAATTATGGCAAAATGCATCCGGAAGTTGCCGGTGATTTGAACAACCTGGGTGCTTTGTGTCAGATACAGGGAAAATACCGGGAGGCGGAACGCTATTTTCAACGAGCAATGCGAATCTGGAAAAATAACAAACTGTCTGACAGAAGTAATTTTGCTATAACCCTTAACAATCTGGCCAGCGTTTATCAATGGCAAAGAAAATATGATAAGGCTGAAAAATTTTATCAACAGGCCCTTACTATTTACAAAAATAGTTCAGCTTATGATTATGCCGCCGTTGCCGCCACGTTAAACAATTTGGGCGAACTCAACAAAGCGAGGCTAAATTATTCCGTAGCTGAACAATATTTTCGGGAAGCATTGTCGATCCGGGAAACGCATTTGGGTCAATACCACCCGGAAGTCGCTGAATCGTTAAACAACCTGGCTGAATTGTATAAAACCCAGGGAAAATATTCCGAAGCCGAACCTCTCTATAACTATGTGTTAAGTATCGATGCAGATCAGTTGGGGCAGGATCACCCTGATCTGGCTTCTGACATGAACAATTTGGGAGAAATCCTCCGGGAACAGGGACGGTATTCGGAGGCGCTGCCGTTCTATCAGGATGCCTTATCCATCGATGAAAAGACCTTTGGATGTGATCATCCCTTTGTCGGGACTAACCATAATAATATCGCCAGTCTTTACCTGTCCCAGGGAAAATATTGTGAAGCCGAAACTCACTATCAACGCGCTATCGATATTTGGGAAAAAGCATTGGGCGCCCAGCATCCGGATGTCGCAACTGCCAAAAACAATCTGGCTGAATTGTATCAAACCATTGGGGATGCGGTGCAGGCGGAGAAATTATATCGTCAGTCATTGGCAATCCGTAAAGCAACCTTGTCTGCCGAGCATCCCGATATAGCCGCTTCATTCAATAATCTGGGGAGTTTGTATTTTACGGAAGGGGAATACCAGGATGCGGAAGCATATTTCGAGCGTGCCCTGGATATTTGGGAGAAAACACTGGGGGAAAGCCACCCCAATATGGCCACCTGCCTAAACAATCTGGCCGAGGCTTACCGGCTTCAAGCAAAATATGAACAGGCTGAACAATTGTTTAAACGGGCTTTAAAAATTTGGGAAGATATTTTCGGTATAGAGCACCTGAATGTGGCCGCTTGTTTAAACAGCTTGGCGCTCCTGTATGAGGAGATGGAAAACTATAGCGAAAGTGAGCCATTGTATAATTGTGCGCTTCTAATTTTGGAAAAAAAATACGGGCCGGAACATCAACAATTATTACCGATCCTGGAAAATTTACACGGATTCTACAAAAGAATCGGACGGTATGAAGAAGCAGAAAGCCTGGAGAAACGCGTGCATAAGATTCGGGCGTTGCGGGGCTAATAGCGGATCACTACAAGCGCATGCGAGCCCCGCAACGCTACGCCACCTTGGCGCCGTCCCCACGGTGGCATTTGCCAGATTATCTTCGCAGGGCACGTCTCTGCGTTAAAAGTGCCTCTCATACGGTGACTCGCAACGGCGGGTTTCCAGGGGTCTGCTTCCCTGTGACATCCATGTCCCCATCGTCGCATCAATGCCTCACTAAACTAACATTTTATAAAACTTGTATTTACGCCAAATTTGTTATTGAAATGGGACATCCATGTCTCGCTTGCGGATTGTGAACGATTCTCTTGATATTTTATAAGTTTAATATAATCAAATAATTATAGGTAAAAAATGTTTTGGCACAAAACCTGTAAGTAAAAAACGAATATCTGGGCGGAGAGGAACAGAGGATGCAAAGAATATTGGTTCTGACAGATGAAAAGAGAAAGTTCACCGATCTGGAAAATATGCTTAAAGAAAGCGGTGAAGTTGTTCTCAACACCTTTACGGATAGTCTCGATTTGTTAGAAAAATTTTTAACCTTACACAGCGAATTGATAATTCTGGACGTTGATTTGCTGAATGGAAAAGTTATAAACCTGATGAATATTTTGAGATCGATTAAGAAAGATTTTCCCATTGTTTTGTTACTCTCCAAGGAGAAGATGTCGATTTGTTCCAAAGCGTTCTCCCTGGGGATTGTGCTATATTTAATAAAACCGGTTACAGCCAACAATATTTATGACATCGTGTCTTCGACTTTGCATATTCAATCGTAACTAAACGCATGAACCTAACTAACTAAAGGAGGAATTACTCAATGAAGCAACCCCATCTCAGCAAAGTTCTTTTATTACTTTTGGTAACGGCTTTCTTGGGCCTTCTGGTTTTCACCGGATGTGAGACAGAGAAGGAAGTGATTAAAACCGAGGAAGTCATTGTCCACGACACCATTACGGTGAATATTATTAGCGTGGATTCGATTTTTGCAACCCCTGACTCGGTAACCCAGGGAAAGAGTATTATGTTGACCGCCGATGTGACAACCCAGCCGGAAGCCGGGGCGTTGACCTTTAAGTGGTTTGCAGAAGCTGGCTCTTTTGATAATGCCGAGGGAGACACCGTTAGCTGGACTGCTCCGGATAGCGCCGGCGTCTATGTGGTTTCCGTCCATGCCACCGACGGCGAGTTTATCGGTATTGGCTCACGTATGGTGGGTGTGGATATGTTCGCTCCCACTGTAACTCCTTATTATGTAAGTGATGCGGCTTGTTCACAGTGCCACCCGGGCATGCATGATGATTGGGAAATGACCGGTCACGCAGAAGCCTGGGCAGGTTTGATGACCAGTTCTCATGCAGGCCCCAGTTGTTTTCCCTGCCATGCCGTAGGTTATGAACCACAGCCCAATACCGGTAATAGCGGTCATGACGAGGCACCAATAGACAAATTTGTTGATGTGCAATGCGAAAACTGCCACGGCCCCGGTTCGGATCACGCCGATGGCCCGAGTCCGGCAAATATTACTGTCGATTGGGATGCGCTTGTTTGCGGAAAATGCCACGACGGTGAACACCATCCATATTACACCGAATGGCAGGATTCCCCGCACGGTTTTGATCCGGCAACTTCTGCGCATGGCGCACCCGCAAACTCTTTTTGCCAGGGTTGTCATGAAGGTGTAGCCGCTGCGTATCGCCTCTCTGGTGATGTGAGCAGTTTTTACGGTGGCGGATCAATTTCGGAAAGACCGGATACTACTGAAGTTCCACTGGGACCCGTCGTCTGTCAAACCTGTCACGATCCTCATAGCGAAGATAATCCCGGCCAATTGCGTACGGTTGCTGATGTTCCCTTGGTAACTGCCAATGGTGAATCGCCAATTGTCACTGAAGGCGGCGTTGGTAGACTATGTATGCACTGCCATCATGCCCGCCGCGCACCGGAACCGCAAATTCAGGAAGGATATGCACACTTTGGTCCCCACGCCAATCCGCAGGGTGATATGATGAAGGGGGCCAGTGCATACCATGGCGTTGCCGATCCTTCATTTGTTTGGGCGGGTCCTTCTCACTTAAATGTACAAAATAGTTGTAAGACTTGTCATATTCATCAGCACGAATTTGGTGGAACCGGAGAACCGGCGGTTACCGGGCATTTGTTCTTACCGGATGTAGAAGCTTGCGTACAATGTCATGGACCGATCACAGATTTTGATGAGATCATGGCTCTGGAAGATTTTGATGGCGACGGTAACGTTGAAGGCGTACAGAGTGAAGTCCAAGGATTGATCCATCTTCTCGAAGATGCTTTAATTGCCGATGGTTTGGATACCACTGGAGTCGGATTCGCTGGCGCTCTGGGTGATACCACAATGTCTACTTTTCAGCAGCGTGAAGCCGGTTATAACTTAATCTTCATCGAAGATGATAAGAGCATGGGTGTTCATAATCCTGATTACGCTGTCCAGCTATTGCAGCAGAGTATTCTTTATATTGGTGGTACACTCCCCACTAATGCTAAGATCGTAAGATATGACAATGAAGTAGTAGGAATGTGGTAAGTGTTTAACACCCCAAAAAACCCCCTCACCAATGAGTTGAGGGGGTTTTATATATGTTTTGCGTTATTAAAATAAAAATGATAAACTATTTCATTGTTAAGAACAATTCTCGCTTCTCAATTTCATAGCGAATATTTTTCATGCATTCTCAATTAAAGTAAGCATGACTTGGTTTTTACTTCAACGAAAAAATACTACATCTTTTTGGCTTTATATATACTGGGGAAACTTATAACCATGAAGCGTCGAAAATTCATAGATATTCTCCTTGGTGCAGGATTGGCAGGTTGGTTAGGCAGCGTGTTATATCCATTAGTTTCTTATCTTAAGCCCCCCCCAATTCCTAAAGCCAATGTAAATTCAATGAAAGCAGGGCTCATTTCTGAATTCCCTCCTAACAGCGGACAGATTGTCAAATTTGGACGAAAACCGGTTATTGTTATCAGAACAGAGGCTGGTGATTTCAAGGCCTTTTCAGGTATTTGTACACACTTAGATTGTATTGTTCAATATCGAAAAGATTTAAGACATATTTGGTGTGCCTGCCATAATGGGCATTATGATCTGCGCGGTGTTAATATAGCAGGACCGCCACCAAAGCCATTGGATGAATTCAATGTTAATATTGTACAGGATGAAATAATCATTTCGAAACCCGAACAAGTTAGCTGATATCAAAAAAGATTATGGTTAGACAATTTTATAAATGGCTGGATGAGCGTTTTTATTTAACTCCACTTATTGAATTCATGCGGCATAAGAAAGTGCCGGTTCACCGGCATTCAATATGGTATTACATGGGTGGAGTAGCGCTGTTTTTATTTATCATTCAGGTTTTTACGGGAATATTACTTTTGCTTTATTATCAGCCAGGTGTTGACAGCGGATATGAGAGCGTCCGCTTTCTTATGACAACCGTGAATTTCGGTTGGTTAATCCGTTCCATCCACAGTTGGTCGGCAAACTTATTCATATTCTTCATTTTTGTCCATATGTTCAGCACATTTTTTACACGGGCGCACCTTAAACCTCGTGAATTAACTTGGATAACCGGCTTTTTTCTTCTCCTGTTGGCAATGGGTTTTGGATTTAGCGGATATCTTTTGCCGTGGAATGAACTTGCATTTTTTGCGACAAAAGTTGGAACTGACATCGCTGGAGCTGTCCCCGTAATTGGAGATGCGATAAAAATCGTATTGAGAGGAGGGGAAGACGTTACGGGAGCTACCCTCTCTCGCTTTTATGCCTTTCATGTCGCATTAATACCGGGACTATTTACGGTCATTCTAGCGCTGCATTTGTTATTTATTCAGCGTCAGGGAATGCATGAACCGGATTATTTTAAAAACCTACCGCCAGAGAAGAAAAGGACAATTCCTTTTTTTCCCAATTTCTTATTGAGGGATGCCCTGCTGTGGCTCGTCGTCTTAAATATTTTACTTTATCTGGCGGTATTTTTTCCCTGGGAATTGGGTGAAAAGGCAGATCCATTTACACCGGCTCCACAGGGTATTCGCCCGGAATGGTATTTCATGTTTATGTTTCAAACCTTGAAGCTTTTGCCCGCACATATCATTTTTATTGAAGGCGAAGTTTTTGGAGTCCTGTTTTTTACCCTGGTGGCAATTGCGTGGTTATTGGTTCCGTTTTGGGAGCCATGGATCGCAAGGGATGCAAAAGCTCGCCCGATGAAAATTGTTGGCATTGTGGTAATAATATATATCATCACTTTTACGGTTTTAGGGTACATTTTATAACAGGAATCAGTTATGACGAATTTAGTGGTTAGAAATATTCTCATTATCACATTTACAATTCTATCTGCATTTACTTGGGATGAGATTTCTGCGCAACAAGGTACTCAAATGCCTGAGAGTGACCAATGCATAATTTGCCACCAAGAGCTTGAATTTCTACCTGAGGATTTCAGTGAAAATGACGTGCATCTGACAGCTGGCCTATCCTGCGCAGGATGTCACGGTGGGGATCCAAAGGAAGCTGACCTGGAAATTGCGATGTCGGAAGAAGCAGGATTTGTCGGTGTCCCATCCAAACAAGAGATTCCTCAGTTTTGCGGCAAATGCCATTCGGATATTAGCATTATGCGACAATTTCAACCGCGAATTCCTACTGATCAGGTTGAGCAATATTATACCAGTGTACATGGGATCAAATTGAAAGAAGGCGATCAAAAAGTTGCGGATTGTGCTAGTTGTCATACCGCCCATAGTATTTTGCCGGCAAAAGATTCCCGTTCTACCGTCCATCCATTAAATGTGCCGCTAACCTGTAAAAAATGTCATTCGGATCCTACATATATGAAAGGATATAATATTCCTACGGATCAGTTTAAGCTATTTGCGGAGAGTGTTCATGGAAAGCTCCTTCTAGAGGAAAATGAAACTGGTGCGCCAGCCTGTAACGATTGCCATGGAAATCATGGGGCAATGCCGCCCGGAATAAGTTCGATTTCACATGTGTGTGGCACTTGTCATGTGAACAATATGCAGTATTTTTCCAAAACTAAAATGGCGCGGGAATTTGAGGAGTTCGAAATACATGCCTGTGAAGCATGTCACGGGAACCATCATGTTTTAGACGCTACGGATGATATGGTTGGAACCGGAGATAAAGCGGTTTGCACAAAATGTCATGAAACGGGGGAAGAGGGGTATCAAGAAGCCAAGAAGATTCATTCTCATTTGGAAAAAATAGTCGCCGTATACGATTCAGCAAAAGCCTTACAAAAAAAAGTTCAACGCATAGGCATGGATGATGTTGACATCAATTACTTACTTCAAGAATCTCACCAGAGTTTAATTCAAGCCAGGACACTTGTCCACACTTTTGATCATCGGAAGGTGGCGGACAAGACTGAAGAGGGAGTCGAGAAATCGGAAGAAGCAATACAACTGGCAAAAAAAGAGATCAAAGATTATAAAGTAAGGCGTTTGGGATTTGGAGTAGCTACGATTTTTATAACGATTTTAGTCATCGCCTTATTTTTGAAAATTCGCGTAATG
>JABAHQ010011713.1_pt1 | contig 43786 bp, 55 predicted proteins | sample 7062091 | NCBI WGS metagenome assembly JABAHQ01 (sample SAMN14534359, study PRJNA622989) | marine sediment metagenome | biome: marine biome [ENVO:00000428]; feature: marine pelagic biome [ENVO:01000023]; material: deep marine sediment [ENVO:00002113] | place: India: Gulf of Kutch | collected... | reverse complement strand
AGAAGTGTTATCGTCGGGTCCTTACGGCGGGCTTTATCCGCACGCTTCTTCAGAACACCCATTCTGATACGGAGCGGGTCTCCCATGTTACCTGAACCTACCGGAGGATTCTCTGACACCACGAAGTCGCTCTTCACTGCCAGCTCATGCCAGGGGACCAGCGTGACGCCGAGTACTTTTTCAGTATCACGACGAAGCGCCTCCCATTGGCGTTGTATGTTTCGGGCCGTGTCGGACATCGGTGGTGTCCGGTCGTCTGCGTCAGGGTGGTTCAACCGCTCAAAGTGCCTGGCTGCGAGCTTGCGGGCCAGACTCCTGATATGCGTCAGGAACCCGCGGTATACTGTGTTATTCGTTAATTCCATATTGTTCTCCTTTTGTCACTCTTCTACCATGTAGGCGTAAGTTCTTCCACGTGTTCTGCTGATCTGTATGCTGAGCCCGTCAGGACTCACGACAGCGATGAGCTGCAGTTCGTCATTATACGTGCCGAGAATCTTTAACGGGCTGTCATCTACAACCGCCATCCCGGTGGCCAGCAGCAGACCTGTGAATGNNNAGCGCCTCCAGGTTCTCGAGTATTTCGTCTTCAAGTGAAGGCATGTCGGCCTCCTCATAGGTTATGTTTTACCATGGCGAGCAGCGCAGCCAGCCATATGATAAATACCAGACACCCGCTGCCGCCTGTGTAGCGGCCTGAACTGTCATACTTCTGCGGCTTTCCGCCGCCACCTTTCTTCTTTGCCATATCGGTTCTCCTTAGTAGTTAGGGTCGCGCTCTCTGAACAGACGCAGGCGCTCTCCGCCGCGTACAGTACTGATGCGCAGCTCTGACGTCTCATCGCCTATGACGACTATGAGCGTCGGTTCCTTCGGCGGGAATTCCCCGCCGGTCTCCAGTTTCACCATGCCTGTGGCGACCAGCAGGCCTATGAGCGCATTCCTGCGGTCTTCCGGGAGGGATTCCAGCCGTGCGCCCGCGGGCCGGAGACGTTTGTGTATCTCCATCTGCGCCCAGCCGCTCAGGTTGTCGCCCGTCACGCCGGCAATGAAATACTGCAGATGGTCGATCAGCTCGACAATGCTGTCTTCTATATTGAAGCCCATAGGCGGCCTCCATGCGTTAATGCGGATACGGATTTCAGGCCCAGACGGTCTTCAGGTGACTGGGACGGAGCTTGGCGCGAGACAACACGGAGTCCGCAACCTGAAGACTCATCGTTTGCCGTTCGACCAGGCGGGTTACCGGCGTGACGCCGGCTGACACTATCCGCAAAAATTAAGGTGCGTGCTCACGAGGGGTACAAGGGTAGATTGCCCGGGTATACCGAAGCAATGGTATCCCAGTGATCGGTGATACGAGGGGTCTTCCCGACTATCCCGATCCGGGATACCTGAAACGTATGCCGTTTCACCCTCCTCTGACGGCGCTCCACCGCCTGCTTCCACACACCAAGTTGTATTGTATATTAGAGCCTACGTATTCGGTACTACGTACCTCATTAAAATCCTTTACAAGGATAACGACATCTCCCTCGGCCTTTGCAGGCCTTCGGAGATTTTTTCACTACTTTTCCACTGATCCGACTTGTCTTTGGCGGCGTGTTGCGCTATTGTGTTTATCAGTACCGACAATCAGATAATGGAAACTCGAAAATGGACAATGATTTCGCCCGACTGTGCGGGCTTGCTCAAAGAACTTTCAAAGTAAAGACTACCCCTGACGGTCATTTATTGATCCGACGCAGCAATAACAGAGTGCAGAAGAACCCGAAGGCCGTCACCATGGCGGGTAAGTCATACAACAGGAACAGCCTCATAGCCATGTGCCGTAACAGGCGACCCGCTCCCAAGGGAAGCGCTCCCGCCTTCAGGGTTACGACGAAGCAGGCGCTGTTCTTCAGCAGGTGCATAGACAAGCTGATAGGCACCATACTCAGGGTGGTGGGCTCGGACCGTTATCAACTGTTCGACGCAGTTGCCTTCATCGTACATGAACTCTACACCGAGCTTGCCTATGAGGGGCATAACTACAGGCAGAAGCTGTACGCGACTCCGAAAGGGTTCAGGCGGCAGTGTGCCGTGCTCAACGGGGTCAAGTCGTTCGGTAAATGCATGGGCATACTGCTCGNNTGCACTGGCTGTCCCAGGTCAGACGGGACGAACGGCACCTTCGGTTCGATGCGATACTGTGCGTACTCCACCTGGTACTGCGTGACGACGAGGACTTCAAGGCCAGGGTGCGTAGCGGCGAGGCCAGCATATGGGACGCCGGTATGGACGCCGTCGAGGAAGCCATGGTACGCTCGGTACAGGTTCTGTCCGACAGCCTCAAGCCGCCGAAGGTCGGTGACTATACCCACGCCCGGGCAAGGGGTCGGTACTACAAATTCTGCCGCAAGCGCCTGTACTCCTGCATGGAGGGCATATCCTTCCTCGAGAAGTACAAGTTCCTGGAGAGCATCCCGATGTTCATGAACGACCTGGGGATGTATGTGGGGCGAGGGCATCTGAAGTACGGCGTGAACCACCTCTTCATGGCCATCAACGCGACCGGTCGGATGGAAGAGTTCCTGGAGTACTTCGCGGAGCAGGTCCGCAACAGGCCCCGGTTCCGTGTCGTAGAATCGCGTTACCTCCGCGGCGTTCGCAACGCCGGCCGGGTATGGCGCTTCATACAGAAACACGTCACGAAGGACACGGGCTTCGTCGACGTGGATATGATAAGGGCGGTCCGTGCGAAGACGGGCAAGCCCATTGACCGTGCAAGGTCCACTGAAATAAGAGATGCGCTGATGGAGCTCCGCGAGGAGATTCCGGACTGGCGCACCCTCGGAAGTTTGAATGTCTCCTGTGAATAAAATGTACCCGGCGGCCTGGTGAACCGCCGGGTACTACTTCTTATCTAACGGTTTCGTTTTCACTTTCGTCACGTATCGGAACATATCGCAGCAGGGCGTACGCAAGGTAGCCTACTACAAAGTACGAGAACATGAATCCCCACGGATTTTCCCACCAGAAGTAAAGGTAGAAGAACCCGAAGATGATGTCGAACCCGTTGAAGTTTCCGATCGTGAAGCGCTTCACTCCAAACACGTATAAGTGCGTGAATATGAAAGCCCAGTGTTTGAGCATCCGTCCGGTGTCGCAGTCATAGCCGCTCTCATATATGAGGTATATGATGGTAACGGCCACAAACGATTTCAACGCGAACGCGATGTCACTAACCGGTTTTGCGGTAGCGTGTTTATTCATAGAGCAAATACCCAGATGAGAGAACACGTGGGCATTAACTCTCTTCGGTCAATGCCCTGTTTTTAACGTTGTCCGGAGGTCTGGCTGCACGCGGAGTGTCGACGGGACGCTGGTGGGAATTCAAAGCGTGTGGCTTGAACTCCCGCTTGTTGTCCTTGTCTACGAACTCGGTGAAGTCCATATTCTTTCGACGCATGAAGAATCGTGAACTCTTGGTCATGGTTTGCTCTCTTTCACATGGTGACCACCTGGCCACTCATGGTATTTTTCACTCTAAGGGTGACGCCCTTCGCGTCGTCCTGGTTGTGCCCTTATCCTTAATATAAGTCGAGAGTCGGGTAATGGCAAGTACAGGCTGACCGCTGGGCGTAGCGGCGTCACCAATTTTTACTCGTCCCGCTTCTTTCTGCTGGCATAGCCGTACTGTATGCCCTGCTTGCGCAGGAGCTTCAGCGCTTCGGCTGCCTTTCCACCTTTCGGCTGAACGCCGTGGATCAGGAGACAGAAACTGTGGTCGGCCTGCATCGCATGACTGTCATCATGGTCTATGGGCCAGCCCAGCTCGATTGCCTCGTCCGGGTGTAACACGACCCGGGCTTCGTGAAGCTTCTCCTGGTCGATGTAGAAGTCGTGACTGCCGCCGCGAGACGGTGTCAGACGCAGATTGTCGGGGAATGTATCGCGTAATTGGAGATAGTATGGCAGCGCCTTCGTGTATCCATAGAACGTAACGTCCGGATACAGCGCCGCTAGGTCCATCCACGCGAGCATGTAGCTCTCGGAGAGGTAATCCCCTCCCGTGGCATGGATTCGGATGTATTCCGCTCCCGCAGGCATGCTGCGATCAAGGAGCGTTGTGAGCTTTCGGCGGTCGAGCCCTGTCTCCATCACGAGCTCGTGGTTGGCCAGTACCATATTGTGGAGTCCCTTGCTACGAATCTCGCTCGAGGCGCCAAAGCACCTGAACTTCGTATGGGGTCCGTCGACGATCCGTCGCTTTCCGCTCGGAAGCGTCTCCACACGTGACCTGCATTCTCGGGCGAACTGGCAGGCAACACCTGCCGGCAGGCTGAATGTGTAGAGATTCTTCCAGCGGGATAACTTACTGTTGGTACGACCGTTGCCGAAACGCAACTTGGCCGATTGAGTCAACCGGCCTCCTCACTCTTCATTGGCTTCTCCTAGTTTAGACACACCGCGTTTACTTTGGCATCTCCGGCGGGAGCGGTGTCGTAGTCCACGCCGTCGAAGTGTCCGGTGGACGGGGAGTAATAGACATGGTTGTACCCATTACCCTCGTCGTCCTTGGACGTGATCACCTCAGCCTCCAGGAGACTGGGGAATTGTTCGCACTGCTTCTTGAGTGCCTCCATGTTCTGCAGGAACTGCTTTACCTTCATCAGAGGTTCTCCACGAAGGTACGGAAGGTTGCAAGGGCACGACGGCCGTCATCGGTGTCGCCCAGGACCAGGTCGTCCTCGACGCGCATGATCTCGTCGTCCATCTTCTTGTGCTTGTCCGCGATCTCCGCCTCCAGGCGGGCCTTCTCTTCGCACCAGCTCTCATGCGCCCGCTTGTAGGCGGGGGTGTTCTTCAGAACGTTTTTGAGCTTGCCGCCGTCGTACTTGTCAGGGTGGGCCTCTTCAAAGAAGAGCTTTACGAACGCCTTGGGGTTCTTGTTTGCCCACTTCTTTCCGATGGTGAACGCGTTCGGCTTGTTCTGCGCCAGCTTATGCTCGTCCAGCGGCTTCTGCACCTCCTGGAGCTTCTTTCTCTTCGCGCCTTCCATGCGCGAGACGATGTGATTGACTTGCGTCTTGTTCACTTGTTGTTCTCCTTTTTGCTCTCAAGCTCGACGACCTCCTCCAGGTTGTTGATAAGCTTGTTGAGCCGGTTTCTGTAGTGCTTGTCGGCGCTGTTGACAAGCGGATTCATTTCGATACCATCGACGATACGTTTCAGCGCGTTCACCGCATTCTCTATTGCGGCTGCATCGTCGGACTTCAGTTTGTGGAGTTCTTCCAGCCAGGCCAGTAGGCGCTCGGTCGCCTCCTTCTCCTGTATCTCGACCGGATCTTCTGGGATTAGCTGGCGCAGCTCCTTCTGCACCATGGCTATGGTTTCCTCCAGCGTCTGCGGGAGTAGTTGTTCCGTCATTAGAGGGTTACTCCTTCCGCCAGGTTGGGCACGCAGATCTCGTTGACGAGCTTGGCGCTCTTCTCGATGATCGTGAGCTGTGTGTCGGCGCTGCACTTTTGAGCTACATGGGTCAGGTCCCCGTACGCCTTCCAGGCCGTATTAAGCGGGAAGTCGTCCGTGCTGAACACTGGCTCCACCCATTCACGTGCTGCATCGCGGACACGGGCCGCAGGCATCCAGCCGTCACGGAGCGCCGTCATGAAGATGGCGTTGGCCTGGTCGTCGCTGCAGTCGATTTCACGCAGACGCTCGATGTTTTCCACCTGCTTGTTACAGTCTTCGACGAAGTCCCCGATGGCGGTGTCATTGGCCCAGTCGTAGATGTCGAATCCCTTCGTGTGCTTGCGGCTGGCGATCATCTCACCGGTCATGCACCCATTGGTACACACCATCAGGTTGACGCCGGCCCGGAGCTGTACGCCCATGCTCATGTCATTGGCGTGCCGGCAGAACACCTCATACACACCGCTGACGTCATTGGGGAGCTTGGGCAGCATGGACCCTTCGACCTTGAACCCGCCTACGAGCAGATGGCCGTCACGGCCGTCACGCTTCTTGTTAAGCGCGAACGCACTGTCGATCACCTTCAGCCCATGGTTGTCGAACGCCCGGTGCATCGCTTCCACGAAGGTGCTGTGGCTGATCGGCTGCCATATGTGATTTTGTGCCTTGTCGTCCTTGACGATGTCTGCACGGACAGGCACGTCTTTCTTCTTTTCGATGACTTCTTCGGCGGTCATCACGCGGTCACCCATAATGTTCATAGGGTTCTCCTTTCGTTTCTATTTTAACAGTTTATTTGCATTTAACGGCGATACTTCCTATAATTACGTTAGAAACGTGTAAGGAGGAATCACCATGAGTAGGAATGATCCTGAATGTCAAAGGAGGCAGTGCCTTCGATGCAAAAATTACTTCGACAGTGACTGGTCTGGCAATCGTGTGTGCAAGACATGTCGGAAGAAGAATGAGAAGCTATCCAAGGGTGTGCCATGCTTCGACATAGAGGAGGCGGGTTACCCGTTACCGCCTGAACGTGAGGCTTTCTTGCGAGAGCCTCGGTCTGTACGGGGGACATCAAGGATGAAGCCGAGCAAATCTTCCCAGGCATCCGAGTCGTGAGCCCGGAGCTTGGTGTACAGTTTGTCGTCAACCTTCAGCCACTTGTCACAACTCGGCGTTTCGCCGGGTTTCACCGGGAAGTTGCGTTTGCGGCGTGGGTCACGGAAGCGGAAGTTGTAACGTTTCCGCTTGGTCACTGGTTTGATCGAGCCTCCTTTGTTGGGGACGAGATACTGGGAATACACAGGCTTCACAGACATCTCCATTTTAAGGACTGGTTTCTCTCCGACGACCTGTTCCATAAGGAACGCGATGGGTCCATCTGCGGTCCTGTTGAACATGACGTAGTGCCGTGTAGGCACGACGGGGAGCTTGTCACCCAGGTTCTCCAGCTGGGTCTTCATGGTTTCGCTCATGGTCAATTTCCTTGAATTTCAGCGCCATTGCGCTAGGTTATAATTATGAAGTGCTATACAATATCACCAGGAGGTAAGCTGGTTAAGAGCTTCGATTACCGCACGATAGAACACCTCATCGATGACTTTGAAATGTCGAAGAAGAAGCGTAAGACTATCAAGGCGGCACACTTGGGTCTTGAACCGGTACCTATCTTCAAGCTGAAGGAGCTCATAGGGCGCGAGAACATGTACTCCTATGGAAGGGTGTATCTGTCCTCGAAGGTAACTCCGCTCGAGAGGCTTCTCAAGCTTGCGAAGTCGTCCATGCTGGTGTTGTATGAGCACGGGAAGTTTTATCCTGACAAGTCCATGGGGGACGAATCACAGGATGTGTGGATGGGCCGGTACCGATGTCTCCTGCTCACACGCGAGGGAAAGTTGGCGCTGCGGGAGATAGATACCGGTGTTTGCTACGGGATAAAGCAGGGGAAGCTTACTAAGGACCTGTAAGTGCCGAGCCGTTGCTCTGTGCAATCATCTTGGCCAGCGTCCCGTATCGTGCAGAAATGAATGCGGCTATTGCGTCTGCCACATGTTCGAACCAGGATTCGTATCCCGATTTCGACTTCGGAGATTTAGACTTAGGCACCATGCCCTCCAGCTCGGGGATGAGCTTCATGGCGGCGCGTTGCATATCCAGTTTGCTTGCACTCCTCTTCCTGCACAGGGCCAGTTTGCCGTCCGCCTCCGTCGTCCATTCGGCCGGCAGCATCTGCTCGTGTACCGTTATGGCGACTATGGTGTTGGCGGCCTCCATGGCCTTTGCCGAAGTCGTCGACTTGGCGTTTCCTCCAGGTATCTCGGCTATCACTCCGGAGGGCTTATGCTCCAGTATGACGTCCTTGAGTTCCTGGTAGACCTTCTGGACCCGTTCAGTCTGTATATCCGACTTACGGATATTGCGTTTCTTCTTCTTCGGGTCAGAGGGGTTCTTGATACTGCCGATGGCGTCTACAGTGAATCCATCGGTGTATGGCGTGATGATCGCCCACCCTATGTTGGTGAAGGCTACATCGAGTGCTATTATTTTCTTCTTCATCAGTACTCCTCGGTTAGGACAGAACATACATCATTCCGCCCGGTTTGTCAAAGTTCGCTACTGGAAGCATGTATGCTGGCGGCGCTTCAGCTCCGCTGGCATTAAGTGCTTCGCGGTCTCCGAGACCCGCGGTTTACATCAACGCTTGTGTTGTGTCAACCTGGGGTCTTCGGGGAGCTGTTAATGGAGTCCGTAATGTTACTCCATGGTCCGACGCTGCGCCGGCCATTACCGAACTCTGAAAGGTACGCTACAATGCCAGCGAAGCCCGCTGACCTGGTTTTGCTCCTCCCAGACATCCGTCGGGACCGTCAGGAAAGCTGTAAATTTCCTGGGGGTCCTGACTTGCGTCTGGGAGGCACATACTGAGCAGTATTGCGACTTACTTCCGGCCGGTGCTGCACCGACTGTTGCCGTACCTAAAGCGCATGGGACACTTGGATGTTTACACGTCATGGGCTCTGCCCGTAGAGTGTTGACATCCTATGCGTCGGACTGGGCCGCCAGGAGAGCCAGTGGAGGCGTAGCTCAGTGGCCCTCTAGGCAGCCCGGTCCGAGTGCTGGTATGCTCGTTGCCGAGCGGATTGACGATGCTGCGTCGTCCGTTACCTCTCATGCGCATGGAGTAGATGCTACTATAGCCGTCTGGGCCTCCAACGGATGGCCCGACGGCTTACAGCGTAGTCCTGATTGTCATCCCGGGGGGATGTGTATCAGGACGGCACCTGGATCCTTCCCGACCCAGGCCTGGGGGCGCTGCGCCCCCGCTTGCCATCAATTCAGTACTTTACTCAAGGAGCGGCGCTGACGAAGTCAGGAAATGCGTCAGCTGCGAATCAAGCTTATATTGTAAGTGTTAGCATCTAAGCACGAGTGGAGCGAAGACCATTTCGCGAATGGCACTTCTTTACCCCTCCCCCTTCAGTCGAGCGGAGGGANNTCAATCGGCTCTTCTCCCTCACCACTAGCGAGCGGAGGGAGGCTTAATGCATACACTTACGTTTTCAAGCTTGTGAGCCGCTGCGCGATTTCCTGAACAGAGGAAGCACAGACGGCTCGATCTCCGGAGCACTTTGGTCATACCGACGCTGCGCCGGCGTGAACTACTGAGTATGGCCATACTCGATCAGCACATTATAACCAATGGTTACTGTGATGAGCTGCGAGTTCCGCGTTAGCGGAAAAGCAGCCGCGTCTTGTGACATTTCAGATCCGTAGGCAGCGATAACATCGCGTAGGCGCGAGGATCGGAAATGGTGCAAGCCGGCTGCTTAGCGCAGCTCATCCTGCGGGATCCCACCAGATGGCGGGACTACAGGCGTTGCGCCTGCTGTTACTGCTGATTGAGAAAACGGTTCTCGGGAATACCTGGGAAGCTGTCGCCGAAGCCCTTCGGCGACACGGCTCTCCCCTGACGAGGCACGTGGGGTGCCCCTGCAGACGTTGCGTCTGCCAAGACCAACCGTAAAGGTTTCCCATGTCGTGCTGTGTTGACAGAGGGCTGTTAACGGAGTGAGGCACGCCTGCCGCCACCTATTCAAGATTTACATGATTCGGGTGACCGACGACATTCCTATGGCGAGTTGTGATGAACACAATCAATCATGTGACTCTGTGCTCGAAGACACGAGTCGATTGCGCGAGCGGATCGGACCAAGCATGGTCCAGTAGTGAGCTATTGACTCCCTTACCGCTTTATGGCCCCGGACGCTACGTCGGGTGATACTGTTCATCTGTTACGAAGGTTATTGCAACTCTTCTAGCAAGGATCGCCCGCACTATGCCTTGCGGGCGTGGTAGTGAATCGGGACGCTTCCGTGTCATAAATACGCAGTATTTTTACTCGGTGTGTCCCTATTCACGGAAGGGCGGGATAATTACCCGACCTGGTCGCGTGGACGCTGCGCCCACATTTACCAATAGCTTCGATACATAACTTGAAGCTGCATGGTGGCCGGTTCGGCCACCTGCACGCCTCAGTAGTAGATAACCTGGTCGCGGCCGCGTGCGCTGCGTGACGTGAGCTTTGCGTTCGTCTGCTGCGCTGCGGCCGACGACCGGTTATATCACCCGTATGGAGAACGGTACGGGACTCCAGGCGCTCCGCCCGGGGATACTATCGATACTACTTGAGTCCTGTGTAGCAGGACGATTTAGCGAAGGAGGAGTAACCGAGTGGTCGGTCAACACTCGGAATTCGCGACGTACTCGCAGTGAATTCCGGTGGAAGGCCGCCGCATGGTAACTCCTCGCTGTTACCGCATGCCGAATGACATCGACGGCTTGGCGATACGCCCAAGGCGGGCTATCGATAGAATGATCACTATACCACCAGTGGTACCTGAAGCTGCGTAGCAGGGGAATGGTACCTTGGGCAGGACGGCGCACGTGGGACCTCTGGGACCTCGAGGGCACACTTGGCGTCGAGGGTACCCTGATGGTCCCCGTGCGCTTCCTGGATGGGTTTACCATGAGCTTCCCGGTGCTTCACCGGGACTTACTGATCATCTAAGTTCGATCGCAATATACCAACAGGCCACGCCTTGTTGGTGACAGAGCATCTCGACGAACGCGCTCGTCGAGAGGCGTCGGAGTGCCCACACGCACTCCTGCACAGGTGCTGCACCTGCTCTATCCGATCTGGAAAGGGTTGCCACTCGCAAGAATCGAGGAGATGTTTGCGCGAAATCATCTATCTTTCCGCAGGAAAAATAGGGGATTTCGGGTGAAGATTGGGTGCGTTCATGGGTGCGGCATGAATGTGCCCAACCGAGATTCGTACAACTGCCCGAAGATGTATGGCGTGCAACGGCCATAATCACGGTTGCCATACGAGATGTATGCTGCAGGCGTTACACCTGCTAATACCGAGCGGCTCTGATTGTCTGCGTCCATCCGCAAAGAGTCCGAGGGAAAGCAGAAGATTTGTTGACGACCGTCAGAAATCTTCTGGTTATGCACATAGACTCTGTGGCCTGTGCCTATGGCACTCAGGCCTTCTATTGCATACCGAGGCTCGCACGAAGATCAGCTTCGCCTTTAGCAAACCGGAAAAGGGTCGGGCCCCTTGACGATTTGCTTGAATGTCGCTGATTATGTGCGCTGTCGTCGCAACGACGACCAGTACCGGATGGGGGATGGGAGGGGAAAGGTGCTCAAGACGCGGAACCGCGGTGAGGCTGACACTATGTCTGCCGAAACCGAGGTGGAGCGGATCGGAACGTCTTCATCACACTCCCACTGATGAAGACGTTACTTACAAAAGCATGTCCGTAGACCTGCTCTCCATGGCGCGACGCCATGCCTGCCACCTTTGTGTGATGGAGAATGTCTCGCTAACAATGACGGATGGGCGATGTGCATTAACGCGGTTTATCGCGTGAATTCACCGCCTTTCTGTCTTTGTGTGCAAATGGATCCGGGAGCGTGTAGCTGCTCCGGGATCCAGCAGCGTACGGTCCGTGCAATGACGACAGACCTGACGACGTTACGCCGCCCCTTACCGAGACACTTGCTTCGTAATGGGCACGCATTGTTTCTAAGAATGCGTGCTTACGCCGAGTCCCGGGGTGCCGAGCATTGGCGGGGCGACCCCGGGCCGAAGAAACTGACTGTCGGGGGACAACCAGTTCTACAGGCGTTGCGCCTGCTGCTGCCAAGATTGCATTACAATACCGGGTAACACCCGGTAACGCCGGAAGGCGTCAGGCCTAAAGCTCTGCATCTCGTCCGAGCAGTATGCCGGACGGTGCAGGGCTGGCAGGCCTAGAGCCGTGTTAGTGTACTGACGTACGGACTGGCGGTGAAGCACCGCCCGATGCCAATCTAGGAGGGGAGATGCTCAACAGTGCCGGACTGGGTTCGTGATAATGTCACGAGGGCAGACCGGCACTAAGGCAGGCCGACCGGATGTACATAGGGCGTCAGCCCGGTGTTAAATCCGGTTGGCTGACACGAATGCGCAAACATCCGTGCGACCTGATCGACGCTACGTCGAATGGTACCATCTCAAAGTGTTTACTTGAAACGAGGGTAAGTGCGCAGGCTCGATGGCTCGCACTCTGTGGACGACCGCCTATGCGGTGCATGTCGTCCACTTGCCGAGTTGAGACCCCGTTGGCCCGCGATTGCAAACCATGGCTTGTAATCGAGGATGGATGTCGCGAACTCAGCCCGGCGGCGTTTCGCCGACGCATGCTAAACAGTTTACTTTAATATCCGGTTAGGAGCAAAATCCTTTTTGCCCCGCAGCGGGATTAAACCCTTGGGCCGTCGTTGACCTTTTAGGTCATAAAGACGAGATATGGGTGAAGGGTGACACCCCTACTGACAGCGGTACGCTGCCGACAGCTAAACTTTCAGTTTGCTTGAGACGAGGGTAAGCTGGATTATGCCTGGCAGAAGTCTTCGTAGAAGAGTTATGCCCGGCAGAACTCCAGGTCTTACTGTCGAGCCCTCTCACTGACGAGAGGTCTCCGGGAGACAGAAGCCGAGACGAGAACTTCAGCGACACAGTACCAGGTTCCCTGGTCCTGTCGAATCGCAAAGTACTGCTCGTGGGGCCGTCGCTGCGACAGCCAGTACCAAACTGATAAAGTTAGACGCATAAGCGCAGTTGGCTAGTTTCGTAGGAACCTGCCAATGCGACCAGCGTCCCCTGGATCCGGAGATAGGGTCGCGGTCGGAAGATTTCCCGGTGTCCGGGACAATCTTTTGACGTAGCGGACCGGTTCCGGATCCAGGGGACTGCCACGAAAGGTGACAGCCTTGCTGGACGATGCCGCTGCGGCATCTGATACCGTCTAAATGGATGCACTCACCAGCTCGTAGGAAGGGCCCTTCGTATTGCGGAAGCGTAGTCCCGCAGTACGAGGGCCATTCCTCGAGCGAAGCGGCGAAAACGTGGACTTGTTCCACGTCAGAGCGTAACCGTGTCCACGTTCAGCCGGTCGGCTTACATAGCGCTTCGCCATGGAGCACTGCAATCCACTAACTTGTGAGAGGGTTCTGGGTTGGGTTTCTTCCCATCCCATGAACCTTCGAGCATTCTTCTCCGGAACTCCATTCAGAGTTTCGGGAAGAAGTGACGAAGCAAGGGAGAACTCCTCGGCGCAGCCGGTGGGTATCTCCTTGCTTCGGTAACCAGTCCATGCTGTGTGTCGATGGACATGGTCCTGTAGGCGTTGCACCTACGCTTACTGGAAAGACTTCGCACTTAAACTCTCCATGGTAGCACCTGGAGAGGAGGCAGAATGCATAAGGGCATACGGCCAGCAGACGTTGCGCCTGCGTAGACTGCGAAGTGTCGGACACAAAGGGTGCGGGGCCGAGAATCAGAGGACCCCGGAATAGCTTGCGTTTATGCAAGCACATGGCGCTACACCATGCCTTACTGTCCTTAAAGCGAAGACACATACTACCCGAGAGTACGTTCACGTGTTCTCGTGGTGCCCGATGGAAGAGTGCAGGAGATTCTTGCACGGAGATCGGTGGAGGTCCGTGCAAGATCTTCCGGAACTTCTTCCTTCTGTAGCGGGGTGTATACGGCTTTCATGCCGCACGGTGCTGCACCGTGTATGACTGTCTTCTAAAATGGCACACTATAATAATCTCAGCCACGGAATGCCGAAGCAACCGACGGCCTCGGCGGCGTTTCGCCGCCACTTGCTGCCAAGGGTGGCGGTGCACCACCTCGGGGGCGACACTCCCGGGGGCTCCCTCACTTGAGGGGCCTACCGGGGACATCGCCGCTACTGGTCGCTACTAGAACGCCAGTTCAGTATCGAGCATAGCCCGAAACAAATCCGCCGCCTGCCGTGCCTTGTTCTCCGGCACGTACGGGGAAAGCTCTCCCTCCGGGATCGGAGGGACGCTGTACTTTTCCAGCAGGGGCTCTATCTTGCTGCGGTTCGATCCGCGCATATTCTGTATCTTGGCCTGCATGTCGGTCAGCGAGTCCGCCTCCCGCAGCCTGCCGTTCCAGAACGTCACGGCCTTGTCCATAAGCGCCGTGTCGAGGAAGCTCAGCTGGTTGTAGATGAGCTTCTGACCGACCACTCTGTCGCGGACGAACCGAAACGCCTGGTGGGCAATCACGTTGTGGATACCCCTCTGGTCCAGCAGGGCCTGCAACGTGTCGCGTATCTCCTCCGGATCGAGGGCCAGCGAGTCGTATACCTCGTCCGGGATTCCGTGGTACTGCCGGGTGGCGGCAATGTCTGCACCTCGTACGAATACGCTCAGCGGCTTCTCGTCGGGGTCCAGGGGACACAGGGCCACCATGGCTACCTTCGAGTCCGTCTTGATACCGTCCGTGGCTATTGCCATGCCGGCCGTCGTCTCGGGCCGGACGCAGAAGGTATCGAGAACGTCTTGCAATGTACTCATATATCAATCTCCGTTAGCTCATACCCTTTTCGCAGGATCTCCAGAGGAAGCACCTGTGGCGGGGGCATGGTATCCGCGTCGAACATCATAAGGCCGGGGCCCTGGACCATGTCTAGCGGATAGAGTTTATGTTTCGCGGACGAGGGGTCGTCACAGGCGAACACTCCCACCAGGTTGTGGAAGTTGTCCTCGAAGGGAAGAGCATCATCGTACTCTTCCAGGGACATGAATCGCTTGGTGACGTGGCCCTCGAGTCTGGGGGTTAACGCGTCTGCATTCTTCGTCCTTATGTAGTAGGACGGACACAGCAGCTCGTCCGAGTCCAGCGGGTCCTGTATGGCCTCGAACATGCGGTCAATAAGGACCTTGTCCTTGTCATTTGATGCGTTTATGGCGCCAGCTCCTCGGCTCAGCCTCTTCTCCAAGCCGCCTTCCGTGGCCACCTCGCCTACCCGTAAACGGTTATGCGTGATGTACATGCCACTGCGCGGGCCGCCCTTTATCCTGCACAGGTGTCTGGAAAACCTCACTCCCTGCCTCTTCACGCCGCTGAACTGCCCACGCACCACGGTGCAGGGGAGAAGCGACACGACGTCGCCGTCGATGATCATCAGGCGCAGGTACCGTATGTTCCCGAAGGATCGTATGGCCCTGGAGGAGTAGAATGAGATTATGGGACCGCTGTCCTTTGCGTACTTGCGTACAGCGTACAGCTTATCCCTCCTGCGCATCGTCCTCGTCTTCAGCTTCCTCAATGGTACACGGGGGCGTGTTCTCGAAGAGGATCTTGGGAAGCAGGTTGTAGGTTCTGAGGTGCTTCCTGACTTTCTCTGCCAGGTCGTCCGGAAGTATACTCAGGATGTATACTCCGCTGAAAGAACTGTCCAGGCCCTCAGGCCCAAGCGTGTCCTCAAACGGCTCGCGTTTGCCCATGACGTAACGCCAGGTGTAAGCCCCGGCCAGCATCATGGTGTATTCACTTGTGAGGTCCTTGGCGATCGTGGCGATGGCTTCGCGGTGGGCTTCGATAAGCTCCTCCACTTTCATGTCCTGTTCGCCCGCCGTGGCCTCGTTGATGACCATGTGCGTCATGGCACGTAGGTTCTCCAGCTCTTCTCCCCTGTCCGGGTGCCGCTCGAGCATGAGCTCCACGACCGCTTCGTGCAGCGGCCTGTAAAAGCCGAGTATGTCACGACCGGCCGAATAGAACTTGGTCGAACGACCGTCCTTCAGTCGGTATTGCATCTTGGACTTGGGTATCTTGTCTTTTTCACTGCTCACAGATTGTGTCTCCTTCTGTGTATGCGTTTATTCTTCGTCTTGAAAGCTGACGTAGCTTTAAGCTCCATCAGCGAAGCGCTTCTCCCGCGCTGAGTCCCTATCTTGGCGTATCCATGCATGGACTTGGCGTCGTAGGGGTCAACCTTGAAGTTCTTCGGAACTCCGAGTATGTGGGGAAGGTAGTAGGCGTACCGGGGGTTCAACGGCAGCGTAAGTATCTGGCCGCTTAGAGGGCCGGTTATGATCAGGCACTTGCAGAAGTACTGCATGGGTCTTCCCGGGGGAAGGTCCTTCATGCGTGCCAGTTGCGTGAACCGCACGCACATCCACAGTGGCGGGGTTCCCGCCCATAATTCGGGAAGGTCACCATGCCGCAGAGCATCATTGTGTTCCACGAGGAACAGCGCCATGCAGCGGGCTTCCGATTTGGTGAACTCCCTCCCGTCAGGCGTTATGATGTCCAACGCCCTTATGGATAGATGTGCCGCACGGGGATAGTGGAGCTTAGCTGCAAGCTCCTCGTACATATCCCGTGCCAGCGGTTCGGTCAATGACCTGCCGATGTAGGGCGCAAGGTATCGTTCCATACCTTCGACCTTCTTTATGTGCCTGTCGAGACTGAACCCTTTGGGAGGGTCGCGCCACCAGACCACTACTCTGAGTCCTCCTGGAACTCACTTGGGCGGTGAAGGGCGATGGACCCGACCATGTTCTGCAGGTGGGTAGCCAGCTTCTTTGCAGCCATGGCTGCCGCGACCATGCGGTCCACGGACAGATCATAGAGCTGATCGTCACTGATTCCGGACAGCTGATCCATAGCCGCGAAAAGCTTGTCGTCCAGCTTGTCGGTCATTTCTTCCATCTCGGTCTTGAGCGGCTCGAAGTAACCTTTGATGATGCTGGCGCACCGGTTGTCTTCACCCTCTTCGCCCGCCGGGCTGGAGGCTGTACCGCTCTCTTCGGCCGGACCTATACCGAGGTTCTCCTCATCATTGGTCTGGTCCTCGTACTCCTTACGGGTCTTCGTTATGTCATCATAGTGGATCTTACCCTCGACGAGCCTGTCCTCTACGTAGTTACGGGCGGACTCATCGTCGATACAGGCAAGACGCTGGATACTGGCGGGCGGGACTCCGGCGGCAATGAAGCGATCGAGGATCGTCTGCCACTCGTAGCGTTCGTGCATTTTCACGCACTCATACACCCAGGTTTTCTTGCGTCCGAACATCTCGGCCATCTGTTCTGCAATACCGTCTCCGTACTTGGCATCTTCCTTTGCCCATACGGTAACCTGGCCAACTTCCCATAGGAACCTGGCGAACTTGACCATATTCTCCACCATGCTGTTCTGCAGGTAGGTGAACGCCTCTTCTGGCGTCTCCCACTTCTCCGCAGCCGGGGCATCGACGGGGACAAGATCAGTACTCGTCTGTTTGTTGCTCATCTGTGAACTCCTTTATGAAGTTTTCGATTCGTATTATCTGTATGTGGTTGTCACCACGCTTCTGCGCAAACAGCATGATTGAATGCCTGCGCCTGTCGGGAGGAACCTCCAGGTTGTGGATAACCCAAGGATTCTTTGACCCTTTGATCGGGAAGACGAGAACCGCCCTGCCGAACTCCTGGCAATAGCCACTGAACTTGCGGAGGAAACCCTGTTTGCCTATGTTCAGACATAACAGGTCCGTATGTACAATACCGGATACGCCGCCAATGATCAAATTACGGGGGACCAGGTGTCCTACCCGGGCGTCCTCTCTGAACGCCTCAAGCAGGCCCCGGCCCCCGCACTCCTTGTCAACGCGGATAACGTCGGCGGGATGGTACCCATAGACGGGTGCCAGCTTCTTCAGGACCTTTGATACGAAAGCGCCACGCTCCACCGCTGCGAGCGGGTTGCTTGGCATCAGTCGTTTCATGTCTTCCCTACTTTTTCGCGTCGTCATCCTTGTCATCCTCCGTGTCATCCTCCTTGGCGGCAGGGGCTGCGTCGATACCATTGAGGTCAACGCCTTCCTTCACGGCCCAACCCATGAGCGGATTGGCTTTCGTTCCGCCAATCTTTTTCCACTCAACCTGGTCGAACCGGAGATTTCTGTCGATACGCATGGTCCTGCGCAGGTTATTATACAGCTCTGTGTCGTCACGGATCATCTCCATGATCTCGGAAGCAGTTGCTTTCTTGACTCCCAGGGTATCGCTGCGGAAGTACCCTTTGTTTGTTGAATGTTCCTCCAGGTGAAGGATCTTCTTGACCTCTGTCTTGTTCTCCAGCTTGTCGCTGAGGATACAGCAGCAGTCGGCATAGTCCCAGTCGAACCAATGGTCGTGGTGGACCTTGCCTGTTTCCGGATCTTCTTCCTGGTGGAAGTGTAGATTGACCTGGCACCGTCGGCCTTTGATGCCGAGGTTGTTTTTCACGGTGCGGTATTCGATTGTTGCGTAGCTGTCCACTGAGCCTTCAGTCACAGGCTTGACTGTGCGTGAGCGGACAAGTGACGTGGCGTGGAAGCCCGGGGCATCGCCGCCGAGGGCGCTGGTTCCCGGAGCTCCTCCTCCGCCACCCTCTGCCATCTTGCCTTTCTCATGCTGCACAAACATAAGCATGATGGGCCAGAACGACAGTTCCTCCACCATCTTGGCGAAGTATGGACTGAGCATGTGAGCTTCTGCTGAATAGCTCTTTTCGTAATGACCTTCCTTGTCTATCTTGTTGCTGGTAGCTTCGGACAACACACCACGAAGAGAGTCCCAGCCGAACGCATAGGGTATATGCCTGTCCGGAAGCTCCTTCTTTACGAACTGAATCATTGAAGTGAGCATGGACTGCGCCTCTTCAAGTGTGCCGGGGTTCATAAGCTCGACCGTCTTGTTGACGTGCTCCTCGCCTATGATACCTTTTACGAGGGTAATACTGGCCTTGCGTTCACATTCGACCAGTACTCCCAGACCCATGTACTCCACCATCACCTTCATGAGGTAGAATACCATAGAGCTTTTGAAGCTCTCAGTCTTGCCGCGGAATCCGTACATACGTCCGAGGGGGAGGTTCTCCACCCCGAACATGTACTGCAGAGCGAGGCTCGGCAGAGGTACTCCAAACTGCTGGATGTAGTGGTCTCCAGCCATGTAGCACTTCGTGCCGAACTTCTTCTGCGAGGCAGCAAGCTGAATTTTCATGAACTCAGCAGGTGTTATCATTACTCGTCACCTCCCTCTTCTTCCTTCTTCGCCTGTTCGCGAGCCAGTTGCTGCTGCATCTTGGCGAGGGCGGCCTGCTGGGACATTCCCTGCACCGGAGGCGGCTCTTCCTTGGTTACCGGGGGAGCGTTCTCGGGTGCGGGCATTGCAGCTGCCGTTTCCGTGGGAGTTTCGGGGGTCGGTGCCGGCGTCTCGGCCGGGGCCGGTGTCTGTTCCGGCATAGGGGCTGGAGCCGGTGTCTGTGTCGGCGCAGGGGCCTGCGTCGGAGTAGGGGCCTGCGTCGGAGTAGGAGCGGGGGCAGGGGTCGTTTCCGCATTGCCACCCATCGCCGCTATGGCTGCCTGGATGGCCTCTTCAGGTAGACCTGCGTCACGCATGGCCTTGATCTGAGGGTCCTCTTCCTTTACTGCCGGCGGCGGGTAGGTGATACCCAGCTTGGCGGCGGCTGCCGCAATCGCGGTCTCGGGGAGACCTGCCTGTTCCAACGCAACGATGCGAGGGTCCTGGCCTTGGGCGACGGGGGCCGGCGGGAGGCCCGGGATGGCTCCCTGTGTTGGCAGAGCGGCTGCTTGTGGTGCTGCCGCTGCGCCCTGCACAGTGATAGGCGTACCCGTTACGTAACGAGCATAGACGGGGTGCGTGGAGAATGCCCAGTACACGACGTCTTTGCCGCAGGCGAGTTCCAGCTTGGTAATGAGATCCGCCGTGGTGGGGCGGTACATAAGGCGACTCCAGTCACAGAAGTAACCGTTGTCATAGTCCTGCTGGAATACCGTGGCGTGGGAGATCGGCATAGCCATGTCCTTGGTGACACGATAACGGGTAATCGTCATGCCGTCGTCGGACTTGCTGTCATACGCATCGATCTTGATACAGAAGCCCTGCTCGCCGGTGACATCACCGAGCTCGCTGTTCTCGACACTGAGCGCCTGTTGGTCATCCAGTGGAGTGGTAAGGGCCCGCGTCATGCTGTTCATCGCACTCTTGCTCAGGCGAAGAACGGTCTTCTTCTGAGCTTCGGGCTGCTTCGTGACGAAGTTTATCGGCTGTTCTCCGCGCAGGATCGTGGCGATACCACGAACAAACAGGGACGTACGGGGTTTGAACAGTCGGGGGCGCTGATCATTGCGCCCACCTCCGTCTTTACGGTCCAGGACCCAGCCGTGGATCTTCTGATACACATTGATCATGGCCGGGTCATTGCTGTTCGCAATTTCGACACCGTCGCTCTTCTGCAGCTCGTGCAGTTTGGCTACGAGGGCCTCGATGGGACCGGCCGTGCCTTCTACCGGGTCAGTGACTTCGCAAACACCGCTGAACTTCTCCGGGCCGAAGCTGGAGATGGTCTCATACTGTGCGATGAAGTCCCCGATCGCGTCGATACCCTGCCTGCTGGTGTCCAGCTGCGGCTCCGCCTGTCCATTCACAAAATGGGGATACAGACGAATGATGGTGGGCTTGTCCGTCGTAACGAACTCGCTCCTCCATCCGGCCTGGAATGCCTCGCCGCTGGTATAGAACAGGGAATCTGATCCGGTAGATCCGGACTTGTAGCTTTTACGCATATGCGCTTCCTCCTTTTAGGCAGCCTCTTTAGGCCGCCATACTGTTAAGTTGCCGAACAGGTCGTACTCGGGCTCTGCCCGTTTGTCCCACTCTTCCATGAGACACCCTTCGGCTTCGATTCTGACATCTTTGATGACTTCCCGCATTGCCTCTTCCATCAGCGCCTGGATGTTCTTTACATCCTCTGCCGCCGTTTCGATGGGGAGTTCAAACAGGAGTTCATCGTGAACGAAGTTAATGATTAAGTGGCTGTAACGCCGGTCACGCCACACTTTCCACAGGGCCCGCTTGGCACCGACGGCCGCAAGACTCTGGAATGGGAAATTGCACGCACTGTTGAAAGTGCACTTTCGTCTGATCACACCTGCGCAGTTCTCTGCTTGATACAGGCGGAGGTTGTTAGACTCGAACCGGATACGGTCCTCGCGGCTGGGTATGTCGCCGGTAGGCTTCATATAGTCTTCCATTTCAGGGAACGCTTTGAACCAATCGGTACGGAGCTTGTTGCACTCCTCAAGCGTGATCTCGGTGTCACCATACGCACGCTGCGTGTTGAGGAACGTCTGGGCGCTCATGCCTCCGGGGAACCCGAAGTTGGCGGCCTTGGCGTTCTTACGCAGCTTGTTATGGTTGGCCTTTATGTCCTCACACATTGAAATGACCGCCAGACGGGACTCTTCGGTTCCGTCGTAGTCATTCTCTTCCGTGATGATCCCGGCGGTCTTGCCGGCAAACCACGAGTGGAGGTCGATCTTCGCATTGATTAGTTCGCGCATACGACTTCTACCCAGCTTCGTATAGCAATGTTGCGCCAGGGAGCATAACTCCAGCTGGCTGTAGTCAATGGACGCCATGTAGTGCCCGCGCTTCGGGATATACATGGAGCGAATGCCGTCGGACCCTGGAACATTCTGGATGTTGGGCTTAGAGCTCGACGTTCTGCCTGTCCGTAGATAGTTCTCGAACCTGGTGTGGACTCGACCGTCTTCCCATATGTGTTCGTCATTGAGATAGGTCGATAGGAGTTTCTCTTTGTGTTTGTAGTCCATGTACAGATCCAGGATTTCGTCCTTGACGCTGTACTTCTTCAGAATCCACTTGTCCTTTCCGGACAGCTGTATCTTTCCCGCATCGGTGCGCGGGAACTCCACCTTGGGATTCCGCATTTCTATCAGGGCCAGACGATTCTGCATGAAATCGTCGGCGGTTCTGCACTGCCGCAGCTGTTCGGTGTAATTGCCGTACATCTCGCCCTTCTCGACGAAGTACTGCCGTACTGCAGGTATGTCGAACTTGGGTACTTCCAGGTTCTTGCCCGCTATGATCATGCAGAGTTCCCGTATGACGAATGCCATGGCATGCACGCCCATCGTGGACTCGTCCGCCATCTCGTCCAGGCCGATCCCGGACAGCACGAAATTGTGCTCCTCATTCGGGGACAGCTCGTAGGTGTACTCCATCCGCAGACCGTCACGGGCATATTTGGCCAGTCTCTTGCGGAGCTTGTTCTTGAACGGGTTGCATCGGATGTCTTCCGTCAGCTTCAGCACCTCTTTGAGGTCCATCTCGTCGACGTCCTTCCATGCCTGCTTGACCCGCTCTTTCTTGGTGGACCCTTCGTAGTCCTTCTCACGCTGGAGCACGAGCCATTCCTTGCACTCGTATATGCCCAGCAGCGGCGTTTCCTCGCGCTCGATGGCGCCGAGGGCCTGCTTCACCACTTTCTGCATGGACTCAAGGTCTGCAGTGTAGCAGTTGTACAGTACCTTGTACAGCAGGTACTCCATCTTGGGACCCGTTATACCCGAAATGGGAATATCGAGTTCCAGATAACTCAGCCCGTCACGGAGAATGTCCGCCGAGGACTTGCTGAGCAGCGGGCAGTAGCCACGCTTCTCCAGCTTGAACAGGAGCTCATGCATATCCTTCAGGTACCGCTCACGCAGTGAGTGGAACTTGTCCAGGTCGGTGAGCATGCCTGTCCGGGAAACGGCATCGAGAACTATCGACCCCATAATCTGCGAGTCGGCCTCCGTGGGCATTGACGGTATGCGCATGCCGAGCAGCCAGGTGGCCGCCACGTCATAAGCACCGTACTTCAGCTGGTCGAACGAAGGCTCCCTGTTACGGGAGAAGTTCAAGCGCAGGTCATCGTCCTTGGGGAGGTCGTAATCCAGCACTTTCTTGGACATGTTCTTCAGGCTTGCCGGGGACCGGACGAAACCTCGCTCCGAGATCTCCCAGAGCTTGTAACGGTCCATCATGTCAACGATCCGGCGCTCATCGACCAGGGAGTAGAGGTCATCTCTCCCCAGTACGCCAAGATCATACGCGGCATTGACGAACACGATCTTCGAATCCAGGTTGTACCGGAGCAGCTTGTCTATGTACATGTCGGCGTCACGCCAGTGCACCAGATCGATGCGCTGACCTGCCGTTACCTGCAGCATGACGAGGTCCGGGAACTCCTGTGCCACGAACAGCTCGGTTTCCGTATCAATGGATATGAGCGGCCCTATGACCGGGTCCTGGTCGGGAGTCCAGGCGTTCAGCACGAAGGCACTCTTGTCGAGCATCAGTGCATGGCCGGTAATTGACTTATCATAGCCCATAGCTCCTCCCTTGTATAGTCTGCAGGGTCACCGTCGCTCAGCTCTAGGAGCTTGGCGCCGCCCTGGAACAGACCGCGTTTGTTGAATGAGTTAACTCGTTTTCTGGCTATCTGCAACGCCTGTGGATCATCCATGTCGGGTATCCATATCAGCGTCTTGTCGTAGGCCACCACCTGGAGGTCCTGCAGCTGTCGTGAGCTCAGATCCTTACCGAACATGCATACGCCGCTCTGGCCCACCCGGACAACATCGAAGATGCCTTCCGTGAGTACTATGTAGTCGGTCTGTATGGCACGTTCCAGGTTGTAGAGTACGAAGCTCTTCTTCGAGCCTCCGGGGAGGTAGTACTTGGGCTTCCGCCTGCCGTTCTTGAAGAACTCGGGTATCTCGTCATCATTCGGATACCTGGCCTGCCAGAACGCACACTCACCTCTGTGGAATATAGGCATAATGACGACTGGTGCATCATATATGTCTATGTGGCCGTATCTGAAGTTCCAGACATCGGCCAGTTCGTCCAGGTTGTACCCGCGACCCTCCAGATAGCTGGTGATCAGCGGGTCCGCTCCGTATGCGTTTACCATGTACGTCACCTCCGGGAAGGATACCTCCGGGAGGCGTCCGTCGGCGGCAACTGTTCCCGTCTTCGGGATCAGGGTGGGTTTTCCCACGCCTTTGAGGTATCCTTGGAACTTCCACCAGTTGGTGCTGTCCTTCAGACACTGCTCGTTGTAGCATACGGCCAGGTTCCTGTCAATGGGGACGCGCTTACCGTCCACCTCATAGGTTCCTCCGAGAGCATGGCATACCCACAGACGCTTTCGCGTGTCACCGCAGAACGGACAGTTGACGACATAGTATTCACCGCCGTCTTCAATCATGTCCTTGGTGATCTTGTAGTCACGCAGCTTCTTTCCGAAGAGACCCTGCAGCGTAGGCTTGCGCTTCAAAGTTAGCGCCATGCCCTTACCTGTTATCGTCACGTCCTCGAACGCGGCGACAAGTGCATTGTACAGCGGTTCATTAAACATGGGAAGTGATGTCTCCTTCTTCTCTCCCGTGCTCGTCGGCATATTCGCCGGCAGCTTCGTGAGTCATGAAGCCACGCCCTGCAGGATGCTCCTGGTATTCACCTGATACGTCATAGAACCGCATGTACTCGGGATTGAGCTTGATGATGCGATCCTTGCGCTGCCCACGCCGCGCCTTGCCGGCAACAAAGAAACAGAGGCCGTCGTCGGTCATAGTGCCGAGCTGACAGCAGCTGTCGCATTTGTTTCCGAAGGAACGGAACTCGTGAGCGTCGGTACGCTTGGGCCTGTAGTTGGGTCCTGCGGCCTGTGCGTTTGTTGACGTCTGGTGTAATACCAGGAACGTTGTCTCGTTCCCGGGCGTTTCCTTGAACTGGTTGAGCTTGGACATGATGGTCTCCATGACGAAGCGCTGGCTTCCGTCTTCTCTTCGCTCAGCGCCTTCCCATCTGAGTGCCATCTCTCCGAGCCAGTCCACTATGACGAGATCCGGCCAGAAGCCTGATTCGCGTCGTTCTTCCTGGAGATGCTGGAACAGCTCCTCCGGACCGCCGTTACCGGCGTTTTCTCCCACCATATCGAGCACGACGAGGTTATCGACATACTGATCGGCGGCGCGGTCCATCTTCTTCCGTATGGCGGGGTCCACTTCATTGTAGTTCTTCCCGCGAAGGTGTTTCATGGACACATTCGATATATTGGAGTACAGCCGCTGGGCGACGTCCTCCTCGAGTGCCTGTTCATACAGGGCTATGGCCACTTTCCTGCCGGCACGCAACTGCGCTTCGGCGATGGTGCAGGCATTGACGGTTTTACCACCGCCGCTGGGTCCAAGCAGCCCGTGGACTTCTTTTATATACCAATCGCTTCCGGATGCGTCCCAATATGGGAGGCCCCAGGCATACCGCGGCGTAATGCGCAGTATCTTTTCGCGGCTTTCCGCCGCCAGCGGTCGTTTGCGGACGGACGCCGTGGGTGCGACGTTCCGTAACAGACTGGCCATTCCCGAAAGCCGGGCGGCCTGTTCTTCAACATCCATATTCACCCAGCGCTCTTCGGCGGCCTGTATGCCTATTGCCTTCTGGAGCACCTTGGAGAGTCGGTCGCGGACGCGCTCTCGGTCTTCTATGGGAGGGTCGTCAGTTATCAGCGGAAGTATCATCTGAAGCTGTGGCAGGGCTCTCACTCGCAGCGGCTCAGATAATGCGGAAAACTTGACCGTTATGTCGGTCGACACCGTGAAAGGCGTCGGTCTCCGGCCATACTGCCGCTGCCCCTCCGACATGACGTCCCATACAATCTTGAAGCCCGGCTCGGTCAGCTCGTCGAATAGATCGAGATGCGAACAGTTCTCCACTGTATGGGCAAGCATATCGGGATGGGCGTAGAGTCCAAGCAGGAGTAGCATAGACTCACTTGTGAATGAGGTATCACTCATGTAGTCACCATCATCGTTTCTGCCAGAAGGAATATTTCTCGGCCAGCCAGGGGTTTGCCCTGGCCTCCTTCATGGCTGCTTTCATCCATTTATCTTCAGTATCGGGGAGTGCGTACTTTCGTGCGTAGGCAACCCGGCCTACTGCGCTAATGTCCACACCGGCACTGTTTATGACAGCCTCGGGGTCCTCTTCCACGGACAGTGTACTGACGAACACCAGGGCGTCACGCTCGTAGATTACCTTAGCTTCACTTTGCAGCTCCTGCAAGGCCGCTGGGATAAATTGCTGCCATTTTTCCGCCAGAATGACATTGGGAACATGCCACACGGATGAAACCTGCTTCGTGTTGTTTGAGAAAGCCCGCAGGTAGACCGCCGGGTCCACCTGGTGTTTTTCGCATATGGCCAGTATCTTGTTCATGGTGGGGTACGACCACTTGGGTACGAACCCGAACGTACACTGAGCGATGTCCATTAGGTCATTATGTTCCATCCGTGTCCTTTGTAGGTTCTCAGGCGCTTCTGCGACCGCCGCCGCGCCCAGCCGTTAAATTGATCATCAAAGTCAACGAGCATTCCGCGATCCTTGCCCGGTGACAAACGTGACAGTCGCCCAGGGATCTGAGTGCTGTCGATTTCGCTGACGGCGCCGTCGGCCCGTATCAGCACAGCGAGTTGATCGAAGTCAACCCCCTCTTTCCATGTTCCGGTAGCGATAACCTTCTTGAGTTCGCCGGACTCGAACTTCTTCTGTAGCTCCTCCTTCTCTTTAGCAGTAATCGCAAGGTCGGACTTTTTATGTCCTGCCACATACTCTTCCTGCCTGACGAGGACGTAATCCGTGTCCTCTATCTCTTCGGAGGGCTTGTCGACGAGTTCCGAGTAATCCCTTACCCGGCGGAGATACGTGGCCTTTCTCCCGGCGGCCTCCATCTGCTCCAGATACTCCCTCTCGGTCCGGCCGGTACTTACCCAGGCATACAACTGCCTGCCGTCGGGGTCTTCGCCCTCGCTCAGGTACCGGTATGCCTTACCGTCCTTCACCATGCACGGGACATTCCCGCTCTGGCGTTGGGAGATTTTCTTGAGCTCGTATGCATGATAGGGCAGACGGACACTGCCGAAGTGCACCACCGTATACTCCGGGAGATACTGGTGTATGTGCATGGCGTGTTCCAGCGTTTCCACCATGATCAGGCACTGCTCATCGTCCTCAATTCGGCGGGCGGCCTTCGCTATGACCTTGTTCCGCCGCTCGTTCGTCCAGTAGGACGCTCTCTTGTTACGGGTCGTGTCGGAGCTTTCGCGGACATGACCCCCTACGGTTACCATATACACATCGAGCGGGACCACGTTGCCCATCTCGACGGCGTCCTCGTAGTTGAACTCCACCAGGAAGCGCCCGAACAGCGCCTCCATGCACATCTCGGACTTGTCGCCTCTGACGGGGCTGGCCGAGAACCCGAACATGCGGCAGTTGTCGAAGTATGCCAATGTCTTGGACACCTCGTTGTCGCCGACGCCGTGCACCTCATCGAAGAACAGGATGTCGATCTCCTGTGGGTTGACCTTCTTCATGCTCTTCGTGGTGGATACCGTCACGCGCCTGCCCGTCTGCACCTTCCCACCGCCTACCTGGCCTACCTGGTCTTTGCCCAGGTCATCGGCGATACGGCGGTAAAGGGTATTGACGACTGACACGCGAGGAGACGTCACGAGGAAGCGGGTATTCGGGTACATCTTGCAGGCCTGCCGTATGATGAACGACTTGCCGAAGGCAGTGGCCGCCTTGATGATACCCATGTCTGCAACTGCGATCTGCAGGATTACCTGGTCCTGCCCTTCCCGTAGCTTGTCCAGCTTTGAAAATTCCGGGGTTGGGCGGGTGCGCTCCAGGTCGCGATGATCGGCAATTTCGAAAGTGTGCTTGCGCTCGGTCAGCCAGTCCAGCACCCTCGGGAGCAGCCCGGCCGGAAATACACCGACCGTGGGAGTCTCGACGGCAACATGGAACAGAGGCCTACGATGCTGGACCACACGTTCTTCGCCTTCGGGTACATACCCATGCCTGTGCTCCACCTTCGTGAAGGTGAGCTCCCGCTCAAGCCCCTTGAACCAGGGCTCGAGCGAGCATNNCAGGGCTCGAGCGAGCACAGGTTGTACGTTCTGCCAATCTTAACGTGCATCAGTCAAGCAGCTTCCAGTTGATATTGAGCAGGCCCTTGTAGGGAGCCAGCTCCTGTTTGATACCGGTCAGCTTCTTGCGGAGGGCGTCACGATCGGATTCGACGGCGGCAAGCTTCTTCTTCAGCTCGTCGGAGTCGCCTTCCTTCTCTGCCTTACGGGCCATGGGTCTGACCTGCTTGGCGATGTTACGCCGCTCGGACTGCCGCTCTTTCACCCAGTCATGTACGAAAGACTCAAGTGTCTTCAGTTCGCTGTCCCAGGTGTCGTCAAGCGTTTCCATAAGCGGATAATCAGTCGGCCCATCCTTTTTGACAGGCTCGCCTTCTTCGGCAGCGGTTTGAACGTCGGATCCGTCACTGACGCTATCACCGTCGTCCTCTGCACTCCCGGAGTCGTCGTCGGCTCCGTCAGTATCTCCACTGTCGTCTGGGGCTTCTTCGCACGGTCCTTCGATGTGCTCCTCTGGTTCTGGAGCTTCTTCCGTTCCATCTTCCGGAGGTGCTTCTTCCGCTTCTGTGTTTTCGACTTCTTCTTCCTCCACTGGTGCTTCCTCGACATCGGCGGGCTCCTCCTCTGCTTCTTCCGGGCCCCCGGAAGGTTCGGGTGCTTCCCCCGCACTGTATGACATGCAGGAGTAGATGCACTTTGCTTTCTCCGTGCGGGCGATGAAGTAATAGGTACCGGAATCGTCCTGCGCGAAGCTGTAGGCCACCTTGTCTTCCAGCTCCAGAGGCTTCTTGATGAGAGCCAGCGGGACCGGGAACATGTGGTCACCTTCGACGGTGCCGCATTCGGCCACGGGGACCTCCTGTGCATTGTCAAGGTTGGCGATCTCGGAAGCCACACGCATATGCAGCTTGCCTTTCCTGATGTTCAACAGCGCCCAGGGGTCATCTCCGGGGACACGCAGCCCTTTGATGGTGCCGGGGATGTGGAACAGCTGCGAGTCCGGTATGAGCTTGGCGAATGTCTCGCTGAGCGTCCGGAGATCGCGCTGAGGTGCACCCACTTCTGCCACTTCGTCGGGTGTGAGAACGGGGATCCCTTCAGGGTATTTGAACTGGAGGGTCTTGTCATCGACTTCGATGTGGCCGTCGGTGGCGGCGACGTTCAAGGCGTCCACATATTCTATGGAGCCTTCGGCGTCGTCCTTGGCTGTGCCTGCCCGCTCCACCAGGAACAACCGGGTGCCCAGAACGCCGGCCGAAACGGCCTTCGTCTTTGCGTCGGTGCTGGTGAAGAACTGGGGCTGGGACTCGAACAGGTGTTTCAACCCGCTAATGTACTTCAGAATCATATCTGATGCTCTCCTATTGTTAGTATACTGTCCGCAGCCGCCGCCAGGGAAGGCGCATGCGTCGGACAAATGATTTTGATGTTCTGACTTCGGAAATGACTGGCGGCGAGAGACAGCACTTCGACCAGGGCCGTACGTGCATCCTCGTCCTGGCCGGTGGTGGGCTCATCGACGATAAGCATACCGCACCCGGCCTTGAACACTTCCATGAGGGCAAAGCGCATGGCTACCGCAGCACGGACCATCTCGCCACCGCTCAAGCCTTCGGCTTCAACGCCCGTCGCATTAGGACGGTCGAATACGAAGTCGAGGTGTTCGTTCAGATAGAACGGGTAGGGGAACCCGAACATTTCCAGGTACCGCTGCATGGCAACGTTGATGGCATTTATGGACGACTGTGCAGCCAGACGCGGCAGCGCCTCGGCGTGCAACTGGTCTCTGGTGAACTGCAGAAGCTCCTTCGCCTCCCTGTTCGCCTTGCCGTCTTTCTGATCCTTCTCCAGTTCCTCGAGCCTGCTTTCCTTGGCTTTGATCTGCGCCTGCAACGACGCCACCTCTGCCTGTGCATCGGCTCTGGACTTGGTAAGGATCTCATAAGCCTGTACCATCTCCTCCGCTTCCTTCTTCTCCTCTGCCGTGATCACTTCCATGCTCGCTAGGTTTTTCTTCTCAAGCGTCTGGATCTCAATCACGCGGCCGTGTCGTGCAATCTCACTGTCTGCGGCCTGTATGGAGGATTGAAGCTGCACCAGGTTATTGTAGGCTTCGCGCTTGGCCAGGTGTGCCTTCTCATCGAAGTCCGCGTGTTCCTGGTACGCTTCCATGTTCTTGCTATGATGCTCGACGGAGGATTTGATGTTATCCAGCGTAGTCTGGTGTCTGACCTTTTCCGATTCGTAGGCGTTTACCGCCTTACGCGCTTCTTCTACTTCCACTGTGAGGTTGGCTACCTCCGAACGCTTCTGCTCCCGCTCGCTCTTCAGCTCCTCGACATCCTTGGGGTTATCGTAGGGGCGTTTGCAGGTGGGGCAGGTCCCGTCACCGATGGAGCCTATCTCTCTGGTCAGCCGTTCGATCTCCACACCGAGTGCCGAGATGGCTGAGCCACGCTCGGTAAACCAGGACTCCGGTATTCCAGGGTCCTCCGGAGGCGGGGGCATCTCGCTGAGGTTCTTATTGGCGTTCTCGTACAGCTCCTTGTTCCGTACGTACTCCTTGTAACAGGCGTACGCGTTCTCGTCGGGAGCCTCTACGTCGTCAGGGTCCTTCAGTGTGTCGCGAACGAGTTGTGCAGCCTTCTGCTTCTCCTCCGCTTCCAGTATAAGGATGTCGCACTGATTTATCTTCTCCCTGTGCAGTGTGTCCAGTGGGCGCTCCTGGGCCTTCAACGCATGCCTGTACAGCTTCTCGAACTCAGGGGTGATTTCCGGGATGTCCGCTTCAGCTTCTTCCTTACGTTTCTCCAGGTCCTCCATGTCGTTCTGCGTCATGTCTATCAGCTGCGTGCGGTCAGGCATGTCGGCAATTCGCCGCCCCGCTTTCTGGAGCACGTCGCGCAGTTTCTCCGCACGGTCGTGACCCATTAGGGTGTTCAGCATCTTCGCCCGCTCCATGTGCTCCGCCTCTATCAGTTCGGAGAACTTGTACTGGCGTGCGATGGATACATACTCCAGTGCCTTCGGTGTACCTCCTATCCAGTTGGACATGAAGGCGGCGACGTCCAGCTTCTTGGTCAAAGGAGCTTCCAGCCAGGAGGCTTCCAACGAGTGTTTTATACTCGTGCCTCCGGTCTTGTCATTGTGGGTCAGGTCACGCTGTATGGTGAAGCTGCCACGGGAACATTCAATGTCCATGGCCACGAAGCCTTTGCGCCTGCCGTCTCGAACGAGATTACCGGGTCCGTATACCTCGCCCTGCAGACACAATACAAGTGCCCTGACGAAGTTGGACTTACCGGAACCGTTCAAGCCCATAAGGCAGGTCAGGCCGGGACCAAGCTTGTAGTTGAAAGATGGGTACTGACAGAAGTTCTCGCCGTACACCCTCTTAATGTTGAGCATTCTTACCTCTCAAAGTTAGTCACCGAAAGACGAGACCGGCCGGACCACGGGCGTCGGCAAACCCCCGAGACCCGGTCGATCTGTTTTGTCGGAGAACAAATCTTGTTCTACTATATCACTCTTCGCCGATTATGCCATCCGGAGGATTTCATTAACGGCACAGAAATCCATGGAACTCTGGACTTCAGCAGGCGGATTGTCCACCATATGCTGAAAGGCCATGTGACCCTGGATACGTTTGTTGACTGCGGGACCTTCTTTCAGGTTCTTGCTGGCCAGGTCTTCCATGGTCAGCTCCCCTCCGGCGTCCTGCACCTGCTTGACGATCTCCTGCATCCGCTCACCGAACGGCTTGTCGTTCTTCTGAATGAGCAGGCCGCGGGCATTCTTCGGGATGTCGAAGCCGCGTTCCTTGCCGAGCTCAATCAGAGTGTACAGCACGTTGCAGTGATGCTTCATGGCACGGAGCCTGCGACGGAAGAAGCGCGTCGTGTTGAGCTTCTCGTTTACCACCAGGCCGACGATCTTCTTGCGCTGGTAACCCTGCTTCAAGGTGTACTTGCGAGGATTCATTGCCAGGTTGATCGTCGTGATCAATGCCACTGCGCGGGCATATGCCGCCTTCACCTGGTTTACGTCTGCACCGGAGAAGATGAAGTCATCCGCATAACGGGTGTACTCCACCTTTTCCTTGTACGCTTTCCAGGCAATGCGGTAGTCGAGGCGGCCCATGAGGACATTACTCAGGAACGGGCTGGCGGGAGCGCCCTGGGGCAGCCGCACACCCTTTCCGTCGCCAAAGTCCACAAAGTGCATTTTCAGCAGGGGAAGGACCTCTTCCTCGTACTCCTTGCGCCAGGCAGCGTTGCCGACCTTGCTCTTACCGAATACGATCTCGGCGAAGGAGCGGTAGGACCGGAGGTTCTTGGTAGCGTCCGTGTTGCGGAGCGTGGTGTCGAAGTGATCATACTTGACCGAAGGAAAGAAATCCTTCAGGTCAGTGGTGAGAACCACTTCCTGGCCGACGTGCGGCATGGCGGCGCTGGCCACGTTCTTTCCCCATGCAAATGCGTGGGCAAAGTGGGAAACGCGGAGCATCTTGCAGTGCATGAGCTTGCGCAGGCTGGCTTTCTGTGCTGCCTTCAATTCGTCGTTCGGGGCTTCGATGATACGGAACCCTCCGGACTTCTTTTTGATTTTGTAGACCGTGTACTGGTCCGGCTTCGAGAATTTGTCGTGCATATCCAGCATGCCGCCGTCAAAGTCTTCTGGGTTTGCGTCTTTTACTTCATTGACTTCTTTAGTCATCGTGTTCTCCTTTTAGTCGATACAACTCTTTCACTTCCTTGAAGAAGTGGGGGTGTTTCCTTGCGCTGCAGATCTCGTGGATCATGGCAACGCACCAAGTATCACCATGCCCATGCCGGGCATAGCGTGTCCATATCTCACGGCCCACCATGCCCACCTCCAATGTGTCCGGGAGATCCCGGAGTGCGTCGGTGGGACGGGCATAGTGGTATTTGTGAGGTACGGTCGGGACGCGTAGAGCGTTGGCCAGGCACTGCCCGTTACGGCAGCAGGTGATATACACCTCTTGCGGCCCGCGGCCGTTGTCCACGCTCCCTTCAATGGTCATGGTATACTTTGAAGATTTACCACAACCGTCACACTGTTTAATCATGTCAGTCACATGGCAGATAAACCACATCCTCCGCATACGGTTCGTGTGATTCAATCTGCTCCTTACGGGTTAGGAAGAGGAGCCTGGCGACAGTGCCCTCCAGCTGGTCGAAACAGTGCTGGATGTCGGATATGCCGTCCGTAAAACAGACCAGCGCCTCCAACCCCTCTTCGTTGTTTTCCAGGACCCAGTTTACTACGGGCCTGTGTGATGTTCCTCCGCCACCGTTCAGCTGGTTGCCGACCTTCTCGAGCATGTCGTCCTTTTCCATGGACCGCAGCTCGATGACGTCGGGGTCACCGGCATCGGAATGCAGGAGCGTGATCTCGACGTGCGGATAGGAATCCAGGATTCCGTACAGCTCGCCTGCAATCTGCTCCAGTTCCTTCTTCTGCATGGAACCGGACGTGTCGACGTGTGCGATGATCTTGACGCCACCCTTCTCCTGTCCGGGAAGGATGATGCCGGTGTGCCAGCTGGACCGACGCGGACGCCGGAAGCTGTAGTCCATCGCAACGATGGGCTGCACGAAGTTCTGCAGACGGCCACGCCAGTCAATGACGGGGTCGAGCAGTGCTCCGAGTTCACGGGCCAGGGACGCCGGGATGGTGCCCTTGCCTTTGCCCACGGCCGAGGAGTTCAGGATACCCGCTGCACGGACGAGCCAGTCACCGCTGGCCTCGGCTTCTTCGGCGGAACTGATGTCCTTGAACCAGCCACCATGTCCTCCGGAGCCGCTGCTGCCGCCGGTGTCGTCTTTCTCGTCACCTTCGTCACCTCCCTGGCCGGTACCTTGCCCGGCACCGTGGCCGCGTCCGACAACCACACCACCACCGCCCGGAGGCCGTGGGATCTTTTCCAGGAAGTCTGCGATTTCACGGGTCAGGCTTTCGACGGTCCGCTCGTGCGCGGACTTTATACGGATGGTGTGCTTACCACCTTTGAAGTCGGTAAACGTCTCAGACCAGGTTCCGAACTGGTCGGGTTTGATGCAGTCACCGGGCAGGTGGTGGAACAGTCCCATCTCGTGGAACATGTAATTCACCTTGATGTCCACGGCGATCGCATGGCCCTGCCGCAACGCTGCGACATGGGCATCCATCACGCCCTTCTTCATGGCCTCCTGGACCTCGATGGGCATGCGGAACGGATGCTGGAGCAGGATGTGCAGAACCTCATGAATGAGGACGGCACAGAGCTGATCGAACGTCAACGACACGGTGAACTCCGGCGAGTAGTAAAGCACTCCCTTCTTGTCCACGCCCATCGTTCCGATGGATTCATCCGCTTCCGGTTTCATGTAGATGAGGGCGTCGCCTGCGAACGGATATTCCGAACGCAGTTTCATGCGACCCTTCATGATAGCCCCTTCCGGGGTCATCGTCGTACTCACGCAGCACCTCCAATTTCCTTCGCGATCTCAATGAGCTGTTCGCGGAGGAACGTATACTGGGTTGTGCCCGCCACTTTCCTGACGAACTTGTTTCCAACCTGCTTTCTCATCATGTAGAGCATGGTGTCGAGCAGATCGTTGCCCTGGCAGGCGTTCAGGAAGGCACAGCACTTATCCAACATCTTGTCGGAGTCCTTGGCGTGCCCGGACATCCACAGGGTGAATGCAACCTTGCGATCCCAGGGAGAGTCCTTGAACTTATCGGGATCACTGAGGATCTCGGGACCCAGCTTGGACATATCATGGTCGAGGACCGCTTTGAAGCGGGCCGCCGCACCGGAACCGACACGGGTTGCCACGATACGAAGGAACAGAGCCTTGTGCTTCTGCTCGTCGACACCTTTGATACAATCGCTGGTGATGTGCCAGGAGCGAGGGGACGGGAAAGCGTCTTCCTTGCGGTTGGCCACCGGCATGTACAGCTGGTCAGGCTGGGAGCGGATCATCATGATCACACGGGGATCGAGCTCTGCCTCTTCGGCCCACTCACACCATTCGGAAGGCGTCGGCGGCTGCAGGATGCAGTGCGCCATACGGTTCTTCATGTGCTCCAGCAGACGGATGGTACCACATTTGTCGTGGTCCTCATTCGAAGCTGCGACGATGCCGACTTCATCCTGCAGGAACATGTCGGAGATCTGCTTGTTCAGAAACAGATCGGCCAACGGTTTCTGCACGGACTGCTGCGCCTGCATGAACTCGTCAAGGAACAGGAGACCGGCGGCACCGGGCTGAGCCAGGACGAAGAACAGGCAGGAAGGCTTCCATTCGATGAACCCGTTCACGGGCACGGGAATACCGGCGGTATCCTCGGGCAGCTTGTTCAGGGTATCGAACACAGCGAATATGTACGCAGTGTGCCGGGTGTATTTCAGGTCGACCTTCTCTTTGAAGTCGGTGGCGGGTTTCCCGTCTTTGTCGACGTAGGCGATGGTTCCATTCTTCTCGACGCGTTTGAGCGTCTTGCCGTCTTTGTCGACCATCACGACGTGGCCCAGTTCGTCATGGACGTAACGGACGACCTCTTCACCGTGGGCCAGCGCCATGCGCTCGTCCTTGGGAAGGCGTTTCCAGTCCAGGAAGATACGTCCCGTCTCTTTGGCACGCATGCGGGCATAGGCTTCGACCGTCCAGGTCTTACCGATGCCGACGCCGCCGCGGATCATAAGGGAATGCCCCATCGGAAGATTGTGGGCCATGAGGTCAATGAGTTCGGGGTGGGTTACGGTAGCTAGTGTTAGCTGCATAGTCGTTGTTCTCCTTTAGCACCCGGGCACGACCCCGGGTGCAGGTTTCCATTACTTGGTGGTTTCTTTTGTTTCGACGTACTTCTTCAGGCGGTTGGCCGTATTCCGGGACTCCGTCTGGATTCCCTTCAGGACCTTCCGCAGCTTCTTGTTCTCGACCTTCAGACGCTTGGCAAGCTTTCGCGCATCTTCGAGCATCTCCTGCTTGGTATCAGCCTTCTGCTGAAGCTCCTCACAGAGCGCTTTCGTTACCTTAACATCCTCACGGAGGTTGGCGAGCTCTTCAGGACTGATCTCGGACTTGCCGGCCTCGAGACCCTTGTAAGCGAGCTCCATGAGTTCTTTCTGAGGGGTGTCCTGGAACAGTTCGAACAGGTTGGCGCCTGCCGGTTCCGTGAACTCCTGGGGAACAGGATCCGCCTGGTCTACAGACTCTTCAACGACCGGCGGAGGTACTTCTTTCGCGTACTGCTCCCACTCTTTATCAGACTTTTCCTTCGGGACCTCCGGCTCCTCTTCGCACTGCTCCCGCAGATCCGCCTCTGTGGAAAGAAGCGCATGCACGTGATCAGCGGCATCTATCTGTTTCGTGAGAACGTTCTTCTGGTTCGTCATGTGCCTTGTCCAGGTGTTTTTCCCGCCCTGCTGATTGAGTTTGTTGAGGGCGTTCTTCGCATTTTGCCGGACACGGTTGCAGGCTTTCAGGGTGAGGCCGAGTTCCTCGTCGTCCATCTCGCCTATTTCCGGTCCGCCGATTTCACGGGAAGCTTCAATCCATCTTCCTCGTGCCTTCTTGCAGATGTTCCCCGTCACATACACGGACGAGGTCAATGATGTCTTTCTGGCCATTCGAGGCTCCTAGTTGTTGGTTAGTTCTCCTACCAGCGCCAGCACATCATCAACCGGAACGTCGAAACATTCCGTGAATCCGGACAGGCGTCTGGTTATCCATTTGCAGCGATTGCCACGAAGTTCCACTAAGACCAGCTTCTCCAGCTCTATTACACGGCGCAGTGGCGCATGTATTATTATGGAGGAAGACACCTGGACACCATCGGGAACATCATTGAAACGCTCAGCAAATGACTTACTTGTGTATCCTACTTTCACGCATACTCGCCCGTTGTATGTGACTTCTGCGACATAGAACTCGCCGGATATGGTCACGTCTCTGTGATTCTCCAGACAGCGTTCTATATGTGCACAGATGGGACACCCTACACCCCTACGCAGATGGTAGGGCCGTATAGAGAAGTCACCATGCTCACGGCAAGTGGCCGTCACTTTCTCACGACAGGTTGTGTAAGCGGTCTTTGACAGGTCATAACGGTTTCCATGTACTTCGCGAACCTCCCTGATGAATGCATCAGCCGGTTTACGCCGGCGAGCAGCTCCACAGGCTGGGCACCCTTTGCCACTAAGGTGTGTTCGAGCCACTTGCTCAAACTTACCATGGGTAGGGCACTCAATGTTTATAAGATCGTTCGCGCCTATGTACACACTTTCGGAATAGTCGTACTTCAGGCCATGTACCTCCCATGCCTTCATCACGAATTCCGTGGTGGTGTTAGGCCCTGCTGCACACATAGGGCATCCATGCCCTCTGCGGTGTTTCTTAGGTGTCTGAATGAATTCCCCGTGCTTGGGGCACAGGATCTTCACTCCCGTATTCATATTGATGAACACAGACTCTTCATAAGAGTACCTCCCGGCATGAACCTCCGTTAACTCCTCGCGAACGTCGGACCACTGTCTCAGGCTTGGCATATGCATACCTCCTACTTTACTGGTTATCTATAAGATACCATCAAAGTCAGTATAGGTCAAGCATTCTCACCAAACGTGTTTAAGTGGGCCCGGCAGACTCTCCAAAAGCACCTGAAGGTAGTTGCCAGTTGTCTACGAATATGGGCGCTGCGTAACCGTGGTCGAGTGACTGGGCTATCAGCAACGGGTCCATATCTTCATACGGCTTTGCGCCTTGAATACGCTCGGCCAGGTACTTGGTCCTGTGTATACTGCATTCGAATTCCTTCTCGTACGCAGCGATCCGGTCGAACCTGTCCGGATCTATTTCCTTGACGCTTGCCCACTGGTTCGGGCTGCCGAATATGCACGTCATACAGGATAACCTCCCCCAGCCGAGCCTATATGCAGGGTGAACGAGGATGTTGTTACGCTCGATTATCTCCCACACCTGCTCTTCCGTCCAGTCGTGGATCGGACGCCAGTGGTCGACGTGGCGCTTGACGCGCTTGCCGTCACGGCGGTCGGTGCGGTGAGGTTCGAATGGTTTGTATTTCGCTCGGGCTGCGGACTCCTGTGCCCGCTCGCCGGTGATTACCAGGGTCTTCCCATGTTTGAAGCGTTCCTGGTTGTTGATCAACATGTCCATCACGTCGATCTTCAGACAGCCGGAGCACCAGCGCTGCTGCAGGTTCGCACTCACTTGTGGGAACTTGCGTCTGGTACTCTTGCTGCCGCGTACGCCGCCTGCCTGCAGCACGACACCCTCGGGGGTCTCGAAGCTTACAGGGGCGGTCAGCTGCTTCTCGCGGAGCATTTCCCGCAGAAACCCGCCATGTCGCCAGCTATGATAGATGGGCACCTGGTAAGCCTTTGCGAAAGCGTCGCAGTAGCTCGGGGTGCACGGCCAGTCCATGAAGGACGTGGCTTCCATTCCGTCAATGTCGTGGTGGTGTATCTCCGCCTTGCGCATGTCCATGCCCATCTCGAGCAGTTTCAGCCAGCACGCAATGGAGTCTTTACCACCACTGAAGGCGAACAGGATACGGTCGTAAGCACTGATGATCACCCGAAGGCTCTCCTCGCGTCCGCTTCGTTGTCATGCAGCCGGCAGCCCCAGTAGGTGCCGCGCTCGCTGTCGTACAACGAGTTGTCGCCGAAGTGCTTGTCGCAGGCCTCTCGAAAGGAACCCGCTTCCACCGAAGCCATCATATGGGCCTCGGAGCTCTCGCCCGTGGCCCGGTGGCCTTCGCACCATATCTCGAAGACCTGAGGAGCTCTCCACGCACAGCCATCATCGGAGACAGGGCCTCCATAGGTTGCGATCGTGTTCATCTTCCGAGTTACGAGCTTCTTCAGATCGTCGACGGTTTCTGAGTCGGCCGGATATATGGAGAAGGTGTACTCCGAGGAACACTTGACGTCGTAGGGCTCGAACAAGCTCTCGATGATCTCGATCATGGCCTCTTCGTCGTCTTCAGCCATCTGGTCATACCCGGACTTTCCCAGGACGCCGCAGCTGAACTGCACGCCATTCTTGTTAGATATATCCAGATGGCCTGCTGCATAACAGCTGAACCAGGTGAGCTTAGTGGCCGCAGCACGAACCTCAAGCTCNNGCGAAGGTGTCCCATGAGCGTGTATCCTATGTGGATCTCCGTGTCCCTGTACTTCAGGACGGCCTTCTCACTCTCACCTTCATACTCGCTGAAGGTGACAACGTTTTTTGAGGCCTTCTCTGCCACAGCACGAACCTCAAGCTCACCGAGATCCTGCGTGATTATGGAATTGTCTTCCACAGCCCGCAGTATCTTCTTCACGAGTCATCAGGGTCCTCCTTCGAGGGGTCGTATTCCTCGGGGATGCCGAGTTCCACGAACACCTCTTCGGGCATGTACGCCACGCGATTCTTGCAAATCGCTTCCACGTTCTCGCCTTCTCCGAATATTCTGCGGATGGCATCTTCCTTTATAACCGTGAAGCGTCCGGTGCGCCATGGGTTGCTCTTGTCGGTCGTCTTCTCCTCGTCGACGCCGATAAGAATGATGCCCTGCTGCATGTAGCCCTGGCACTTGGTGCAGGGTTTATTATCCATCAGGCCTTCACGCATGAACGCTTCGGGAGACTTCTTGGCCTCGGCGGCCATCTTCCGCACCTTCGTGCCCGGCAATGCTATCCCGCTGCTTTCGAGGCAGACGGGGCAATGAAGCAGCGTGGGGGCGGCCCCGTGCTTTGCGTCTAGTTTTATGCTACTCATAGTAGAAATCAACCTCCTCGATGTCGTCCTTGTTGGCGAATTCCACGGTTTTTCGGGCGATGTCCGTCGTGCCGTTCTCGAGGTTCGCCATCTCGCAGTTGTCCAGGTAGATCTGTAGATCATTCACATTCGTACTGAGTGTTTCACACAGATCATCCCGGCAGCCTATATGGCAGTTCGAGAACTCCTCTTCCAGATCCCAGAACTCATCGGAGTCCAGCTGGACCTCAACCTTCTTTACTACTTTCAGTTCCATTGTCTTGTTCTCCTTGGGTTGTCAACATATCAACCAGTTTCTGCGCCACTTGCCGGTGGTGCTTTGTGCGGTCCTCAAGCGTTCCGCAGTCCGCGTCGCCAGACGTCAGACCGGGAACCCACCAGGACTTACTTATCTGGCAGATGGTCTCCCCTTTAGGCCCACAGATAGTGATGAACCCATGCGGGTTGGCATTTTCCTCAATGGTGTATTCACCGGTGGCTTCAACGGATGGTGCGATCTCGTCCTTGGAGTAGTAAAGGAACTCCAGCACAGCATCACCGTCTTCTTCTTCCGTTACTTTGAACATGCGTCCGTCTTTCTTAAAGTAAACGCGGGCATCATCGCTGAAATGCTCGTCACACCCTGGGCAGTATATTCCGAAGAATAAAACGTTCACGGGAGGTTCAAGCTCGTGCCATTCGCACGTATGCGTCGGATTGCCTTGCTTGTCGATGCACACTGCGTTCTCGTAGTGGCTGTCTGACGTGCAGACCATTACCTTAGCATTATTGCAGCCGCAGTCGCCGCATACCACTTTGTCGATCGGGTTTTTCAACCGCTTGTCTTTAGTTTCAAGAATCATCTCTGTTCTCCTTTGCCGCCGTGTCGTACACGGTGACGTATTCCAGGTGAGCAAGGCCGAGTGCGGCCATCTGCTCCCGTGTTAACACTACATATCCCTGCGGCTTGAAATCACGCACGCCGACTCTCCGGCGCACGACAACCCACTGGCCGCCGAATATGACTTTCATCTGTTCCGCCTTGAGCTTCGCAAGCCGCAGCTGCTCAGGCGATGTATCGTACACCATCAGCATGCTGTACACCTCCTTTGCAGCTGCCTGCTGCTTGGCCCGTTCAGCCTTTCCGCCTTCCTCATAGGACATGATGGCGATGGTGAACGACCCTCCGATGAGGATCGCCATCATCAGCAGCATGGCCAGGAACTTGCCGATTTCCTTGAGGTAGTCGTGAATCGTCTTCGGGCCGCTCATACTTCAAGCTTCGCGTTTTTGTCGGACGGCAGCTCGCCTTCAAGTCTCTGGATCGAGATTTCGAGACTGGCGCAGACATGCCGATCATCTTCCATGGCGAGCTGGTCTTCCAGCTGCTTAATGGCATCCTTGATGGAAGCCACGTGCTTGTCATAGAGCGTGGACAGGCAATTCAGTATGTTGGTGTATTTCTCATTGAACTCCTGACCTTCCGCAGTGCCCCGGCATTCCTTGATATGCTTGAATGCATACCGCAGACTACCGAGTATCTCATCCTGCGGCATAGACGGGTAGCCGCGCTTGACGTATTTCGCCAGTTCCATACTGGTTTCAATTACGCGATCGTCCTCATCACTGAAGTATACTCCGCACTCGGCGCACTGATAGGCGTACACCTCACCTTCCGTCACTTCGTGGTTGTCGGCATCATATTCGAGGCCATTGTCGTCGACGGCGATTACGGGGGTCACCACCGTAGCATTATGGAATACTTCCTCCACATTGGTCAGTTTCTTACAATCGTTGCAATATGCTTTGCAAGTCATCACTGTTCTCCTTTAATGAACCTACGCAACCAGGTACGCAGGACGTAGGTTATCGTTCGTTCGAGGTTCTCTGCGAACTCCTCTGGTTTGGCACCGAGCCACACCACAGGTAATCCGTCCACACGGAACGACTTCTCCCATATGGTAATGGTGAAGCCCTTGTACGTGATTACTCTTTTCATCGCTTCTCCTCGGCAATATACATGCCCTGTTTGTTCAGCTCCGCTTCGTTAGCGCAGCCGGTTTCACGGAGGATGGCGCGGCGTGTTTCGAACTTCCGGACCTTCCCCTCGTCGTTCAGGAGATACTCCTTATCGGTCCAGCCGAAGAATATCTTCCTGTAGACGAGGTAGAAGATCTCGGGTTCCTTGGGTCGCTTCTTCTTCTTGCGGCGTCGGCTCATGTTTATTCCGCCATGAGTTCGGACTTTGAGAGTGTAGACTTCAGAATACCGTTTATGTAGAGCCTGGCGTTCTTGAGCGTTTCTTCTATTCCGCAGAACTGGCCAACGACCTCGACAGGCTCGCCGTCTTTATGTATATGCCAGTCATAGACCTCTCCGCTGACGTGCTTGGCCAGCGTCTCTACCTGCGCCCGCACGATCTCGTCGGCTCGCTCAATCTTGTCCTGCCGGACGTACTTGCAGTCCAGCCAGTCACGGATTTCCTGCCTGCTGGCGAGAGCGAACCCCAGTTGTCCGGAGTCCCAGGTACACGAGAAGGGCGTCAGGCTGAGCGCATCGCCGCTGTGTCGGTAAATGTAAACCGGTACGCAGACGGGAGCGTCCAGGCCACGCTTGCTCTCGATGTGTTCCTGCATCTCTTCCCAGCTGTCGAAGTCATCGCTGGACAGGTCTGTCTCATTCTCGTAGGCCCGGGTTCTGTCGAAGAACGCGAACCTGCCGAGTTTGCCGCCCTCAAACGGGTCCTGGACGTCATACGCCTGCCTTACTTCAATCGTGTAGCCGCGATATTCGCAGCTCTCAATAATATCATCCATTGAGCATCTCCTCTGTCAGACCGGTAACGTGTCCGACCCAACGAAGTTTGAAGGTATCGCCTATGTAGGCGTCCTTGTGGGGTTTCAAATGTACGACGCCCCATACGTCATCCGGCTGATCACCGAACAACGCACAGGCGTATTCCTTCTTGTCAACCTTGGTCCGCAACACCTGTACAGGGTGCGGGCCGTCGCCGACAAGTTTCTTTTTCTTCAGGTGCTTCTTGATATGGTCGAACGCATGCAGGCCGTCAAAGCCCATCACGTTCTCATCCTTCAGCGCCTGCTTAATCACCTTTAGGACCTTGCTCACGCCCAGGCCTCCTTGGTGTCCAGGTAGTTGTCGACTTTCTCCAGGCCCAGGTTGTAACCTTTCTGGCTATCCCAACAGGACCGGCGTTCCGACTCGGAGGGGAATCCCATCGGAAAGGCATTGGTAAGTTCCTGCATGTCGACGCGCCCTACCTTGTTGCCGAGGGTCTTGAGAGCATGCGCCCACAGGACACAGTCACCTGGACTCTGGCACATGGTGGCCACGAAGGACACCACCCAGCGGGACACGTCGGCCCCGGCTGCGTCCAGTCGCTTCTGAACGATATTGTGGGCCTGTGACCCATCGTAGTCTTCCGGGATTGCGTCGTCGCCGTGTTGGGCGTCTCCCATGACGCAGCTGAGGTACAACCTGGTAGCCTCTTCCGTCAGGGGTTCGGTCTTCGCCTCAAGCAGAGTCTTCGGTTTTTTCGGTGTGTTCATTGTCTTGTTCTCCTTCTTCATAGTAATTCCTCCAGTCATCTTCCTTGACCGGGGGTTTGTCAATATAGCCCAGCTTATGGACGGTTACACCCGTCATATCCCAGACTACGCCGCTTGCCACGTCCCACGGATAATACCAGTTGGTACGCGTGTCCATACGCAGGCTCCACTGGTACGGGGCTATTTCTATTCCGGCGTATTCCTCGGCCACGGCCGCCCAGTCTATGTTGTAGAACGTTCTGGACAGGCCCCAGTCTTCCGATATGCCGTACTCGTCGGTGAAGGCGAGGATAGCCTGCGGCGTTTCGAGCCTAAGCATATTCCTCAAATCCACATTGACGTGGTACAGGTACCCATGGGCACGGTCGGGCATTTCAGATGAGCACCAGTCGAACCAGCTGTCACCGATGCCGTACCATAAACCCTTGGGCTTAAAACACTCCGGTTGCTCGGTACGCGGCTCGAGCTTACCCATCCTCTTTGCCGAGATGTGGGTTCTGTCGTAGCCACGCATCAGAGACTTCGCTTCTTCCTGTGTCATCTTGTTGCTCATTATGTGTTTACACTCCATTTGAACCCGTCGTTGCCACGGGTCAGGTTCAGCCCACCGTTCATGTAGGCTCTGGTTTCGACATGGATCTTCGGGCGGCCGCGCTCTCCGGTGTAGAAGCGGACACCGACGTCCGCGTCTTCACGTTCGAGGTTGACTTTACCGATGTCCATTTCGACGTTTATGTAATGGCCGGAGCCCTCGCCCCAGTCATTGAGGTACTTCAACCTT
>JABAHQ010016938.1_pt2 | contig 44219 bp, 83 predicted proteins | sample 7062091 | NCBI WGS metagenome assembly JABAHQ01 (sample SAMN14534359, study PRJNA622989) | marine sediment metagenome | biome: marine biome [ENVO:00000428]; feature: marine pelagic biome [ENVO:01000023]; material: deep marine sediment [ENVO:00002113] | place: India: Gulf of Kutch | collected... | reverse complement strand
AATTACTGATGACAACAAAACATTCATCGGCCAGGGCCGAGACAATCTAAAGAGATTTTTCGATACAGAGTCTCAGGTTACAAGCGGCACAGATATAGTCACGAGCACCGGGCACGGTTTTGAGACAGGCGATTACGTCCTCTACTCAAAAGAGGGTGGCGCAGAGGCAATAGGATTGACAGATGCTAATAATTATTTCGTAAATGCTGTAGATGCAGATACGGTAAGTTTTCACTCAACCAGAGCGGATGCATATTCAGACACATCCAGAGTAGACCTCACCGCATCAGCTGCAGGTAATGGGGAAAATCACTCGATCCAAAGAGAGCCCGATACAAGACCGGACTATACTGCAACCTCCACCAATGGTTCAGCGTCCTACAACGCTTCAAATTTCATCCGCTTTAGCGACTTCACCTTAACCTCAGGAGTTACATTCACCAGTTGCGGTTTTGTATCCGCCAACTCTATGTCGCTGGGTGGAGCAGATATTGACACCTGTTCTTTTGACGGACACACCACGGTAGAGGGTGTGAGCCTCATTACAGGAAGTAAAACAGAAGTTGCTGCTATCAACGACACGACCTTTACCGCAGGTAGCACAGGCGGCCATGCCATAGAAATCACCTCTGGTACAGGGTCGATGACCTTTGTTGGGAACACCTTTACAGGATATGGAAACGACCCAGATTCTGGCAAAGGCATGCCGTTCAATCCGTCTACCGACATCGATGATGCCAATGACGAAATAGATTATGTGGGTCACGGGTGGACTACTGGCGATGCCGTTATCTACACCAACAGAGATCCCAACGATGGGACTGCGGGGACCTCGGTAACCGGACTAACTGACGAGGGGCTGTACTATGTTAGAGCTGTTACGGTAGATGCCGTCAGTTTGCACCCCACAAGAGATGCCGCCAACAATAATGCCAATAAAATAGCCATAGCAGCTGGAAATAATGAGATACATACGTTATATTCAGCAGACGCCGCCATCGTTAACAACACCGGTAACGACATAACGGTGTCTGTGTCTGGTGGGGGGTCAACTCCTTCCATACGCAACATTGGGGCCTCAACAACAACGGTCTCAAATGATGTAAGCATCACTGTAGATACCAACGGTGTTATTGAATACGAATGTCGCGTCTACTTCACAGGCACGAACAACGAAGTCGATGGAATCGAAACAACAGTTGGAGACACCTTCACATTCTCGGTTGGGTCAGGCGTAGGTGTTGATATTATCGTAATCAAGATAGGTTACGAATACTTTAGAAGAGAAAATATCAGCTTTACCAGTTCTCAGACATTCCCTGTAGTACTCAGGGTAGACAGGAATAACCCGGCATGAATGAAAAAAAAGTCAAAGCATTCTTAAAAGAAAAAGGGTTTAATCTCACCAGGAAAGGCAAACCCAAGGATATAACCGTCAAGCAGGAAGACGAATTCCTGAGGGTTTCTCTGCAGCACCCCGCTTACACGCTAACGGATAAGGGGGGTCATATAAATACCAAGATCAAAAACCCCACGGGAAAACCATCCAGAGAATACATACTGGAAATCTTAGAAGATTCTGGGATAGAAAAAACTCAGACGGTACAAGTAGATTATGAGATTAAGCCCGGTGTATATTCTGCATTCTGGACTAACTAATGGCCTCCATAAGTATAGATTTGACAAACAGACTGTTTATCGAATCTGGCACAGCTGCGGATGGGGATACCTCGTGGGACGTTGTTCAAGACTTCTACTTGCCATGGAAAGCTCTACTCAGAGCAGACTTCCAAAACCTGGGTTTCCCCCAGGCTATGAGGTATGTGGGTCTTGACCCCCTGACAGACCTTCAGGATCTTGGAGCCAGCTACTTCTTCTTGAATAACTTCAAGTTCAAACCCGGTGAATGGGACCACGAAGTAGAAATCGTTGGTAACCTGTGGGCTGACCCCTTCACAAACAAAATCGTTGTACCCACAGATGGTGGCTACACTGTTCTCATTCGCCAGAGGGTATCCAATCTGGTGGATGCGGCCGTGGCCCGTTTGGACCTCAATCAGCTTTTGCAATCAATTTACATTGATGTAGCCAATGGTGTCTCAGGCACAGAATCTGATGTGGGCACACCCACTAACCCCGTAAACAATATTGATGACGCCATCACTATTGCTAATTCCAGGAACCTAACCTCTTTCCACATCAATGGCTCCCTGACGCTCGACCGAGACATTACCAATTGGTCGTTTATTGGTTTAGGCAATCATCTAAACAATGACCTGTTCGTCAGTGGATACAACGTCGACGGATCATTTTTTAACCGAGTCAATCTAAACGGCACCATGCAGGGAAGAATTGAAGCCCAAAACTGCGGCATCAATCTTTTGTCTGGTGTTGACGGAGTACTGCAAGACTGTGGGATCATCAATGATTTCACATTAGCAGCAGATGCGGTGGTCATTCTAGATGGGTGCTTTTCAGAAGTATCATCAATCGATGAACCAGATGTTACTTTTGCCAACAATGCCATATTGCAAATGAGAAATTATTCCGGCGGAATAGAAATAGTGAGCATGGACTCCAGCAACATGGCCTCGATTGACCTAGACCCGGGCACGGCCACCTTCAATGCGAATTGCACCGGAGGGTCTGTCATCGTTAGAGGAGTAGGCCAAGTGGTAGATAATTCAGGAAACGTAACCATAAACGCCGATGGCACCATTGCTCACCTGGTATGGGATACTGATAAGACAGACCATCAGGTCGATGGAAGTATTGGAGAAAAACTGGCCAATCCGCTGGTACTACAGCGTGGCGACACATTTAACACAGAGGTAGAACCATGAAAGCGCTGGTATTAAGTGGTGGCGGAGCGAAGGGAGCCTATCAGGCAGGTGCACTACTGCATCTCATCGGTGAAAAAAAGACAGAATATGACATATTCGCTGGCGTGAGTGTGGGGGCTATCAACGCAGGCTTCCTATCCCAGTTTGAATCTGGCGGGGCATCGGAGCTGGCTACGATGTGGCTGGAAACAACAACGAAGGATATACATAAACCTTGGTTCCTCGGCCCACTTGCAGCCCTGTGGAAACCCAGTCTCAGAAACTCCAAACCATTATGGACCATGCTCAAAGAGCATATCCACCCGGACAGGATAAAAAAAGAACTAAGGGTGGGTGGTGTAGATCTGAACAGCGGGAAATACTACTCATGGACCCAACGATCACCTCATATCATTGATGCCATCATGGCTTCATCAGCATTCCCTGCCATGATGACACCTATCAAGATAGCTAAAAAAACGTATATCGATGGCGGTGCGCGGGTAGTCACACCCATAAAAGACGCCATACTCGCGGGCGCAAGACACATTGATGTCATCATGACAATGCCTGACGGCGTCCACCTCCCGATGGACCCAGGCCCCAACACCATTGACGTCGCCAAAAGAACAATCGANNGGCTAAAAAAGATTTAACAGAAAAAAAGTTTGTAAATATACAAGTGATGCGCCCAAAGAAACCTCTGGGCGCATCACTCAAATTCAAGCCATCTCGTATCCAGGAAGAAATGCTACTTGGATACGAAGATGCAACCAAAGGGCTATCTGCCCTCCATCAGGTCATTTGATCCCCAGAGACTTTCGAGTCTCCGGCTTGATCAAGTCTTTTGCAATCCGAAGATTGTAGCCATCGGACTTGTGCTTGATCTGAATGTTATGACCTTGCTCCAGTTCTTCGAAGCCCTTGATGAGGGCAGCCCGTTGAGCGTCGGCGCCTGGGAAAGCAGGATACACCTTCCAGACAACCCATTGCCTCCTCTTCTCGGGCTCTGTCATCGAACACGCTCGTAGAACTTATAGCGTGCGTCGAGGCCTTTCGCCTTGCGGATCCTCCTCTGTTCGTCCTTCGGGAGAAGGACGAAGGTGCCCTTGTCCACCGCCTTGTAGAAGTCGGTGTCCTTGAGCCCCAGGTGATCCTTCCACTCTGTTGAGGTTCGGATCTCACGCTCGCCGTTCCTCTTTTTGAGGTCCGGCTTCGTGGTGTCGACCTCTCGGTCGCGACCCTTCCGCCGAATTTTGACGCCCTTCATATCGAGTTGGGCTTCAAGATCGGCGATCGTATTCTGCAGGACGTCGACGTGGGCGGTAAGGTTTTCGTTCTGCTCTTGAACTTCCACCACCCTTTTCAGGAGTTCTCTCGCATAGTATTCGCGAGCCTCCTTCTCCGTCATCGGGCGCTCCATGAGGATGTGGAGCTCTTTCTGCTCGACCTTGAGGGAGTAATTGACCCCCTCCGTCTTGTCGAGCCCAAGGGCTCGTAGAACAGTCTCGACCGGGATGGTCTCCCGTTCGGTCGTTCGGGGCGGGATGACGTGAACTTCTTCTGCAACTTCTTCGGACATTATGTCCTCCATTGTGGTATGAAGAAGACCGAATTGGTCTCCATTTCATTATCCCTCAAACCCGGGAGCAAGTTTATCTGTACATGTAGTGGATTCTCGGGTGCTCCAACTTCTCCGAAGCTGTAGCGGGGCGGCTTTCAGCCGAAGTGTAGATGGCTGCAGTCGTAACTCCCCGAATTTTGGCAAGCTCCTGAGCAGTAAACCACCTGCCCTCAGGCCTGTACTCCCCGAAAGCCAGACCGCTGATGGTCACACCATCGTCTGTAATTTCTATCGAAGGCTTCTCGTGGAGGTCCATGCCGGGGAAGTAGTCTTCCCATTTTCTCTTGATGGTTACTTTCTTGAGTTTTTGTCTAGCCATTCTTACTGCTCCACTTATTAGTGGCGGGATTGAAAATATAAACCGTCTTACCTTCTTTCAGGGCCTGCCTTACGCAGTGCCCCGTTCCTGATTTGTCGTTGCTCATAATGGCTAAGACAATGTCATCGTCCTCCATAGAAGAAATCATGTATTTGTTTCGATTGAAAAATGAACCCTTGTAATACGGCCCATCATGAGCCCATATTACTTCCGTCTTTTCATGTGACAAAATCCACCAGTAAGTTTTTTTTACCGGATGGTTGTACACATGACCGAAGTGAGGGATGACTGCTTCGACCTTCATTCCAATATTCAGAGCGCACATAGCGCCCAGAAGATCTGACCCGGGAGCCATACCCATCATCAGAGTATCGAACCCCCTTATGCAAAGCTTGCAGAGGACCTTTTCAAGGACCTTCCTGAGAGACTCTGCATCTATGTCTCTATGTCCCGTGAGTACGATCTTCAATCTAACCCCCTGCTCAGCATTCTTATGGAAGCTTCCAGCAATTTGTTAAGACTCCAGCCCTCAACAAAGAACATGTGGGTCTGGATACTGAAAAGCATATGCTCGCAGAATGGTTTGTATTCTTCCTTGAACCACATTTTAGACAACAACCCATCCAGTCCTGCGTCATGCCAGTAGGGCTCAAAAGAACTCAGGCTGAGTCCAGAGGAGACAGCCATCTTCGCAAGGTACCTCAAAGACATGTGCATCTTAGCGATGAGTCTCTTTATTGCTCTGTCTTTGGGTAGGCTATCTAGCTTGTGAACCTCAAGACACGCCTCTCTCAGCTTGATCAAAGACATCGCTGCATAGTAATTGGCGTCTGGCCTCACGAGTGTCTTTGTTTCTATGACATGCTGGAATTCCTCCAGCAAATTTCCTAATGTTTTCATTCACTTAATCCTCGGGGTCTATTTCACAAATCCCGAATATATACCAGCGTAATCTTCCCATGAAGGATGAGACATTGTCATCGCAACCTTGTACATGGCATAGTAAATATGTGAGGGCCTATCAGGGGCTCTCTTTAAGATCATCCCAGCTTCTTCGGGGGTTTTATCTGCTTTCCTGGTATTGCACGGCACGCATGCAGTAACAATATTAAGGAAATTCGTTTTACCACCTCTCGATTTAGGAACAACATGATCGAATGTGAGATCTGATTTTCGTGGCGTAGAAATACCACAGTACTGACACGTGTACTTATCTCTGATGTACACGTTATCTCTTGAGAACTTTATCTTGGCTGAGAAACTGACGAGGTCTGTCAGTCTAACGATGGCCGGCACCCGGGTATCTTCCCGGACCAGCCAATCCTCGTATTCCTCTACGACCTGAACTTTGTCTTTCGACAGGTGCGTAAATGCCTTCTTCCAACTAATCACCCCCAGGGGCAGATAGTTGGCGTTCAGTAGCAGTGTGTCCGACATCTTTCCCTCCAACAAATATGGGTATCTTCATTCTAGACCCTCTGAGGAAATGAACACAGTCTACCGTGAAGGCCTTGAAGCCGAAAGAAGCCGGAAGCAATCGGTCGTTTTGGTCAGAATAAGAAAGGGTGATGTGGGGTAAGAATCCATCAATTTCACTATTCAAAAAACCCTCCTGCTTCAATACAGAGGCGAGCTCGTATCTCCACATATCCAGCCCAATGCCATTTGCAAGGGCTACGAGGGCAAACTTACCATCAGGCAACTTAAGGTAGCCTTCACCTTCAAAAGTCATGTTTATGGCTTTCAGGGTCTTAGCTTTTTCATGTAACAAAGATATGCACTTTGAAACATCTTCATCTTTCAAATCCCCCAGGGTTGCCAGAGTCATGTGAAGCCCCAGATCCTTTACCGTTTCACCGGTATAAGGAGCAAAGGCTTCGATCACTTTCTCTGGAGGACAAATAGCTATTATCGTGCTTTTGTCCGATATCATTAACGCCTCCATAAAATGTTACTGTTTTTACACCTTATCAACATCTGGTCAGCGAGGGTCATGAGATCCTCATTGAACGGACCAGAGTATAGGGTGCTGGCTAATGGGAGACCCATGTTATCGCACAAGTGCTCCATTTCGACATCATCCGCCAATCTACCTTCCATGCTGATACTCAGTATCGTCAAACTATCATCGATCATTTGAGCTAACACAAGTACCTTATCCTGCCATGATCTGAAAGTGTCTTTGACTTTCTTTGCAGCATCACGGGGGATGTATGCCGGAATGTAGTCCGACGAAAAGAATACCAGAGGCCCTTTACCTATCTGAAGGTAAGTCGTCTCGTCGTCTCGGCTCAGCGTTCCTTTTTTGTATGCTTTTATGATCACAGGTCACCTCGTCTTTTTTGGGAGCTGTGACCATTTTATCAGGCTTTGGATAAAGTAGCTCTACCTGTCGGTAGATAACCAGCCACTCGTCATCTACAGAGCTCAAATCAGTGTGAGTTGTGTGAAAGGCATGGCCTGGGTTCTTTTGCGCACCTTCATGAGAACCTCACCCATCATGTTGGCACCACTGCCATCTCCAATACCCCAAAAGTCATCTCCAGGGAAATCTTCAATGATGTGTTCGTCGCCAGTGGAAACCAAAATCCTCCGAAGGGATTCGTGCTGCTTAAACTTTGTCAGCACAACCTCTTCCATGACATCAACCCTGACCAAATCCCAGTCGGATCTGATGTTGCGCCCCCGACGACCAAGGCAGGCCGCATCCCTTGGGGATGCAGCCTTCCTTATGAGGTTTCTGTAAACTTCATCCACGCCCTTGTACTTCATGCCCTGATATAGATGTTCAGAGCTCGGCCAGCTATAGCCATCGTAAATGATGTCGCACGGCCAAAAGTTAGAGAAGCAGCCATACGGATCTTTCAGCTTACAAAACCTGATGGCCATCAGTTTACATTGAAGCTAATAGTCTCAGGTTCCAGGCCAGCTTTCATCCTGGGATAGTCCTTCTCCAGCCTTTCCCTGACGAGCCTTTCTGCCTCTTCCTGAGAATCAGCAATCTGGACGCATTGAAATTTCACTGTCTCCGTGACCTCTGGCTCGACTTCGAAAAACTTGTCTTCGAGAGTCTCGAACACAGCAATCGATCGCCAGGAGTAATCAATCCTGAGCACCTGTCCGGGCGACACAGGTATATTGATCATCTCGGATTTGATCCTCACGTACTCTTCTCTTTTGGGGGCAATGAAGTAGCCCTCAATGAATTCTTTACCGACTCTTGTAACGCATAGTTTGCCGTTCATCTTCATCTTCCTTTGTTAAAGTAGGCCCAAACACACTGCGGTAAGCATACCGAGTAGCAACAGAGGCTGCTGCACCTGCCAGCATCCCCCAGCGCCCTCCCAGGTATTTCTGGTACAACATAGTAACTGTCGCTCCTGTTGCTCCTGTTGTTGCTCCACAGCCCATGTCTCTTATGACACCTTCTGGGCCTGACCGTTCTAGCACGGATACGCCCCCATCTGTCAAGGCGCCGATAAGCGCCGCTTTAGCTACTTTTTCTTTCATTCCAACCTCCATTCGTAATCACCACTGGTCCATCGCTCCTCGAAATGAGGCAACTCACTTACCTTGGGAACTTCTTCCCAATCAAGGTAATCAGAAGCCCACTGAGTCAACATATCCAGGTCCTTCTCCCCCTCAACAATCTCGTAATACAGTGCTCCGGTAGGAGTCATTCCTTCCCAGAGCCTTTCTCTACCACTCGGGTATTTCCTTACATGGTACGCGCGCTCGCGCGCCAGTCTTCTCTTGCAGACGTAAACCCATACGTCGTCAAAAACTACAAACATCTAGTCTCCTGTACGAGAACTAATTTTTTCCAGACATCGATTAACCTGATCATTAATGTACTTCCTCCTGGAAGCATAGGGTGACTTCTTGCTGTATACCTTATACGTCGGCACTTGTATGCAAGTCAAGTTCTTCTCTTTCCTGGCCCTGGTAATGCACTCATGGCCCTTACTACTTACCAGACCGTATAAAAAAAAGACGTGATCGTACTGTGACGGATCACATCCCCAGCGTAAATTTCTTGGATAGGCAGCAACATTAGTGAGTGCTGAAACAACCAGGCGACCTATTTTTTCTGTTCGATCTGTGAACAGTACAATGACCATTGGTTAGCTATCTTCATTATACCGCCTTTTATTGCAGTACTTAGTCCAATTTACCAGCAAAACCCTGATGTTCTCCGCACCAACAGGATTTTCTGAATGAACCCTCCAATCACAATCGCTAATATCGACATCGTTCGTCACAAGCCACATAGCACAATCATAACCCGTCAGGCCTGTCCCAAGGTCATGGTCAAAAGAGATGACGTCTGGCACTCCCTCAACGGTGATATAGTCGATAAACTCATTGTAGCTTCTAACGGTGTCCCACACCCTATCTGGTTTTGGCCGCTCGTCGTCTAGCCATAAAAATTTTTTACTCACAGTCGTAAAACCTCACAAATAAAATTTCTCCCTTTACCCATGTATCCTTCTTTGGAATCCTTCCCCTGATTTCTCCATGAAACCTTACCTGATCATTCTCCCAGAACTGCTTCAGGTCTACAGAACCATCAACGTCCAGAGTGGTATGGCGGACATTGCTACGCTGAGGGCCTCCCCAGGCAACAAGATGATCCCCGAGATATATCTTGACCCAGGAGAAAAAGTCGAAATCCTCTCCTGCGGTGATGTATAGGTCAACCTGCTTGGCATGTATGTAATCTGATTCCCGGACCTCATCTCTGGTAACTGGGATACTCTGATCGAAATCAATCGTCCCGTACACAAAGTTAACGATCTTTGTTTCTGCCTTGTAAGGGCCAATGACCTCCAGGTGCTCCTCTACCTTACAGGACTCCTCAGAGGTATACCCATGCTCCACATCTACCTCATAAGGAATATAAACAACCCTTTCAGGGTCTTCTTCCGAGACCACATCCTGAGGGGGTGGTGGCACGGGGTCTTTATCCGGGAACCCTTTATCAGGATTGAACCATCCACATGAACATAGAACTAAAAAGAAAGGAAGTAAGTATTTCATACTTCCATTCTATCAGAGTGGTCATTTGAACCAAAGCTCAAAACCCCAAACAATGACTAACGTGCCACTTTTTTCGATGTGCCTGTCATGAAAGACATACATCGTGTTTCCCTCCCAGTAGGCACTACGGTTCGTAGGACCGCCCCGGATGCGCTTGGAAAAGACCTTCGACTCCTCCAGTATGCAAGGGAACCCATTCTTTGTTCCGTTAGCCCCTCGGGCAATTTTCCACCTCTTTCCCTGGATCCCAAGAAGAGATTTAATGAAAATCTCAAGTGACTTGACCCAGTTCCACAGGCGTACTGCAAACTTAATCATCATCGTCCTCTGGGTACAGGGCGTTCATTTTACGCTGAATCCTCTTCAGCTCTCGTCTCGCCTTCTTGGCTTGCTTCAGAGTAGGCGACTTCGCCAACTCTGATCGCGCCTCCTCCAACCGAGCGGACATTTTCGCAAGAGCCACCGTCTTCTCTAGCTGCATCGTACACCTCCTGTCTGATCCAAGACACGAACAACAAAGACTCCAGATTGCCATTCCTTACAATGGTGGGAGCCTTTCTGCCTGTCTCCTCCTCGTAGCGTGATGGGTCGATTTTTACTCCTTCCTGGACTTCGAAAAGTCTCAAAAACTTTTCTAGTTTCACTTCTCCTCCGTGAGATTGCTTACAACCTATTATGCCCTCTTACCCCTCCTGTATTTAATGAAGCCAGTCACGACTGGATAAAGAATCTTGCCAGCCGCATAAGCCAAAATATCCAAAACTTTCATTACTCTTCTTCTGTTATTCATTTTGCCTCTACTCGAACATCCCAATTCAATCCTGCCCATCTAACCTCTATGTCATATACTTCCTTGATTTTATCATCCGTCCATCCGTGGTGCCTAGAAAGAGCATCGATGATGCCAAAACGAACCAGATCCTCCTGGATACACCCTTTGGGGCACCCACGGAGGATCTGGGCAAGCATCCTTATTTCTCGGCACACAGGGGATTCGATTTCCTCTGTATCCTCTTCCAGGCTCATTCCTCTTCCATAGTGCCTTGAGAACCTTCAATACCAGCCTTCCAATCCACTTCTTCGGACATCTTTCTGGCCGAACGCTTACGACCCCTGGAATACATGTCGCGCGTCTCACTCATGAGCTTGCTTGTCGAAGCGTACGTACTGCCAATACCACTAGAGGTATTGCTGTAACTCGACACCGTATTGATGTGAATATTGTATGCTTCAGCCGTCTTCATCTCATCAATGTCAGCACCCAGGAAAATGAAATCCCAGTCATACTCGCCTTGCTGGGTCTTGATCATTCCGGGAGCCTGACCCCTGAACTCACGACTGGCATTTTCCTGACCATCCGTAATGATAACGAATATCGTCTGTCCGGGAGGCTCTGACATTGCAGAGTGTCTGTTGACCACACCATTGATCGTCTTCCCAATGGCGTCGTGGAGGGCTGTAGAGCCCCTGGGTTGGTACGTCGAGTGGTCGAGTGGCTGAACATCTTCAATCGGCCTGGCCATGTAATTGACCTCATACCGATCGTCGAACTGAACCAACGTCACGAGACACTCGTTACTTTGTTCTTCTTTCTGGTCCTCGATGAGAGTGTTGAATCCACCAATGGTGTCATCTCGAAGACGACCCATGGATCCACTTTTGTCCAAAACTACGATGATTTCTGTTTTCATTCTTCCTCGTCTGCGTACCACCAATCGTGGTCTTCCCAATCAGGATCAAATAAATCACACATCTCTGCCCACTCGGACACAGCCTGCATGAAGATCTCCATGGCTCCGAAGGAGGCCATATTTACAGCTCTGTAACTTGCTACATGAGCCTCTTCCCACAGATCATACTCATCTGAAGTGATATTACAACCCTCCATCTGAAGCTCTGTGAAGTGCGTATCGAGCCCCTTAGCAGCCTCCGCTACGATAGCCTCGCAGACGTTCTCCCATCCGTTACACAGGTGTGACTGTGCCTCAGAGACCTTCTCCACAGTCAGCCCCTCATCAATGGAGGTCTGGACCAGCTTGTGCCTCAAGTGAGCCATGTCCGGGTCGTCGTCCAGTATGACAAACTTCGATACTTCCGGGTGATGGTCCAGCCAGGTTGATATCTCAATGCCCCTCGGGGCATCTGACATGATCGGTGTCATGCCAACAATATCTCCATCGAACCCACCGATTTCCAGTATGGCCTGCATCTCTTCTACCGTCTTTCCCAACCTCCAGGTAGACGATACAACAACGACAGAATCGGTAGATCGTATAAGCCCATTTAACAGATGAACCTTCTTGGGGTCCAAGCCCTCCGCCCACCACTCTAGCGAGGGGTACGGGGCAACGTATTCGGTGGTTTCATTGAATTCCTCATCGTTCAAAACCCCATCGATGTCCAAAAATATTACTTTCATTCCAGGTACCTGGTAATCGCCTTGTCGTCTTCGAGTTTTGCTTCCAGAAGCTTTTGCTTCGTCTTCATCTGCTTGAGTTCTCTACGGGTCTTCATTTCATCAGAGGTCAGCACCATAGCCCACAGAATGAACATCGTAAATGGCCCCGTGAAAACAGCGGGCACATACCAACCAAAATTCATCTGATAGTTCTTGATGATCGAAAAGCTATGCCCGACAGAAAAAGCCCAGGCTGCCATGAACAATGTTACAAAGATCGCGGTCGTCATGATATCTCCTCTAGGGTTAAAAAAATGCCCGCGCATGCATTTGAGTTTTTTAAAATAATGCATCGCGGGCACCCGTTCTCGTGGAGGGACACGCCTGGTTAGGTTGGTGTTTACTGGTGGCTAAACGAGTCAGGTGCAAGCCAGGGAAAACCTGAGTACGTTCCAGTGTCCTCAAAATGCGCTAGAGTAGTGGCTCGGACAAGCTTCCTCAGTCTCATTAACTCTTCCCGTAGGAATTGTTACGCGCTATAAACTGGTTTAATATCTAGAAGTTTCTTCACTTTCGCTCCTCTTTTTTAAATGTGAATAGCTCTCGCTATCTGTATTATGCCAGCAAATTGACTACTGTTTAGTCTCCCACAGCTTCCCGCAGCAATGGCATGCCAGGCTGATTGAGACGTTGCCGTTCTTGTGTTCTTCCAGCCACAATGAAAATGGAGCTGTTTTGATGAGGTCAAGCTTCCTGTATTCCTTCCACCGCCTTTTCACTTTGTCTATGGTGCAGTCCCGTATAGTGATTTGCTCACGAGCCTCTATCAACTCATCAAACAATTCAGACCATGAATTCCATTTCTTGCTCATCACTTGAACCAGGTAACAACGAAAGAAGGAGACCCTGCCATAAAGCCCTTACTGTACCTGGCTTTAAAGTCTTTGAGATACTCCATAGGAAAAACCTTGTCACAATCCCAAACCCCGAGGATCGTAGACAAAACAACGTCAGTCACGATCTTTTGATCAAAAGCCCACCTGTAGATCTCCTCTCCACCTGCTATGAAAATTTCTTCCTCATCACTGAGAAGCGATGTAGCCTCCAACATTGACCCACAAACCTTGTCCGCATGAGGGTGGTCGTCGAGGTTTCTGGACAAGACGTACGTCTTTCTACCAGGCAACTTGAAGGGCAATGAATCAGCAGTCCTCCGCCCCATGATCAGTGATTTCCCCTGGGTCGTCTCTTTGAAGTGTTTCAGGTCACGAGCGCACCGCCAGGGTATGGTGCCCTCGTGACCTATACCGGATGCCAGATCGGCAGCCGCGATGACGGTAACTTTTTTCACTTCCTCTCCTCATAGCATACGATCTGGCAGTCACACACCCTGGACGCTGCAGCTTTGGCTGCTGTGCAAGAGATGTCTTCCTGTTCGATGCACATCACTTCAGTAGGTTGGGGGAAAAAGCAACAGCTTACCCCTGTGATGAAACCAAGGATAAATCCGAAAAAAATGCGTTTCATGGGTTCATTCCTCTATCTACTGCGATCCAGTCAGGGACCGCAACTTCGTTTGTCAATCGTCGATAACAACACTTCGATTTCGGCAGCCAGATTTCTCGCCCCTCAATCACCATGAGCCAGGCCAGATTCGTTTCCCTGACCAATCTTTCTACCGGGTAGACTGCGTAATCGTCCTCCATGTCTAGAAAAGTCATTGGGTAATTCCCCTCCTCGTCAATTCCCAGAAGCCGCGGTGCCACCGCGTAGGCTCTGGCTACGCTCTCTGCGTAGAACGAGGTGTCATCAGTAAAGGTGGAACCATAAATCTTTTTGTAGTCGCTTGTATTCAAAGCAAAAGGCACTCTCCGCCCTCTTTTACGGTATAGGTCTGTTGCAAGATCTTGAGCCGGGGAAGTCAGGGGGTCAAGTGATGGATGGTCTGAATAAATCTCCACCATCTCCTTAAACTTTTCGTTTAACTCTACCTGCAGATCGTCAATCCCTGTATCAAAGGTAAAGATCCTCTTGAGGTTCCCCATTGCGCTTTTGAGTAGACTCATATTCCTCCAGCATTTGTAGTGCGAGTATTGCAATGGCCGCTACATGGTAAAGAAAAGCCATGAGGGCCAGCGGTATGATGTACTTTCTCATTTTTCTCTTATCCTCCTATGTTCAAAACTGGGTTGGAGGTATGTTCCGTTGAACATCCATAACCCGACATCTAGAATGTCTATGATGCCTCTCGAAGCGTAAGCGCCTATGTCATGTTTAGCGACCCATTCATTGAACTCATAAACATTGGCCTGGATGAATTCGTGGTAGGCGCCCGCACCCGGGCAATCTGGACAATCGCAGTCTGTAGATCCGATCTTGCGCCCGTTGTCTCTCCTGAAAAGAATGAAGCCGTGATTGCCGTGGGCCGCCAGAATACCAGGGCGCAAGTCCCTGAGTAAGCTCCAATCTTTGTTCTTTATTCTCTGCCTTATTTCACTTGAGATCAAGGTGGTACCAGAGGTCTTTGGCAATTTCAACGACAGCCTCAGCAATTACCGCTCTCTTGAGTAGCACATCGATGGCTGCCTGGTCGAACGTGATGTTGGGGTCTTCAGCCCTTCGGGTCTTGATGGCCTCATTCATCTCCTGGTTTTTCTGGAGTTTGAATTTCTCGTACTTGTCTTCAACATCCTCAAGGTATGTTTGGATTTTCTTCTTCAACTTGAACACGTTCATAGTATCTCCGGTGGTTATGGATGTACTTACATTTTGCCATAAATAGGTGCCTTTGTTTAGGCTAAACAAACAAGCCCATTGCGGCATAATGGTTATGAACCAATCACATTAGGAGGAGCAAATGAAAATCTTCAAAGATGACAAACACATGGGTCCAGGCTTCGTCGTCATGGGTCGTAGGAGCTATGACTTCCTCAAAGAAAACGGCCTGGCTGCGCCCAACCCGACCTCAGGAAGTCTGAGGTCAGTTCGTTTCGAAGCCACCTCTGAGGAAGCAGAAAAGGTGTTAGAAGTCATGAGCGAAATGGAGAAGTGTCCCGAAATCATCTCGGTAGCGAAGTCGCTGTTACACAGGATCGACTTCGGTGAAAAAGACGTCGCAGAACTCTGGGTCACCTCAAACATCGACGGCGTACTCGTGCGAGGGCACTTCAAACTGAAGGGCGTTACTGAGGATAACTGGGAGAAGTACCGCGGATACATCATATCCAAGGTCATACCTGTTCTCTACGAGAACAAAGACAACAAGTTCGTTTCAGACGACTGGGTCCTCTTCTAAAAAAATCCGGGGGGATTTTTTTAGTTCATATATTGCCTTTCTTCAGGCAAGACACCATCAAGTAGCTGATCGGTCACCGCCATCGAATAAGAGTTCATCGCAGACTGAATCATGGGATCAATCTTATCCAGAACCTCATTCGCCTCCCGGTAAATATCTGACTGCAGATAATTCAAGAGCGTTCGTAGCTCCTGATCGGTCACCTCTGGTGCGATGAAATCAATCCAGTAAGCTAAAAAATCATCAAGATCCATGACCTGCGGAATCCTGTCTATGACCTTATCCAGGTCTATTTCTGGTGGAGTCTCCATCACTGCAAAAGCCAGTTGCAGCTGAAACATGATGTTCGCGTGCATCGCACCTTCATCAATTTTAGGACGAAGGCAGTCAAAAAGCTCTTCTACTATTTCTTTTTTAGCCATGATGTACCGGGCTCCCCCCGAAGCCCTTTTATTGGTTAACTAATTTATCTTCCAGAGATTTTACAGTATTCATAAATTGCTGGGGAACCTGATAACAGGTCACGAGCACCCGGGTCCCATCAGGGTCGGTCGAATAAAAAAAGATGATTCCCTTATAGATGACTGAACATCTTTTGTGAAGCATCCCTTTTTTATCCAGATAAGCCCTGAGTTGACCCTTGCACTCCTGGTGGGGTATCCCCTCGGTGAGGGCCTCAGAAAAGAATTCCTCGGCCCTCCGAGTGCCTACCCGCTTCCTCAACATTTTCTTTGCGTGTCTTGAGATTTCAATATCCATAATGCCCTCCGGGCATCACATTACCATCATTAATCTCGCCATTCAAGGGTTGACTTTGTCTATCGAGTGAACACATTGGCCAGGGACAGAGAATATGGAGGTAGCCCAATGCATAGAGCACAGCTAACACATATCCTGATTTCGTCCAATTTGTTATCCGGCATACCGCCGCCCCCTAGAACCCCTGCTCGCTGAGCTTACGAATGCCCGAAAGCTTGGTCGAACACTCGTCTATCTCGATAGCATGCTCGGAGTTCGTTTCCGAGAGCTCCTTCTCGTATTCGAGCTCCAGCTTTTCCAGCCTGTCCTCACACGGTAGATCCTGATCTGGAACCCAGTACTTGTACCAGTAGTACAGACCGAGAGATAAGACAAAAGCAAGGGCCAGTGTTCTGACTGAATGAACCGTCCCATAGGTTCGCAGCCAGAGTTTTCGCTCCGACTCGCTCATCTTGTCGAAGTTTGCCTTGATAAAAGTTTTCAAACTCATGATGCTATCTCGTGTATTTTGTTGTGAATTTTCTTTGCACCACTGGATGCACCTTCTGAAGCCGACTGGAGTTTGTCAGAAAGGCCCGGGACCTTCTTCGTCATCCTCGATGCCAACCTCAGCGGTATGATACTCAGAACCAGCGCCAGCCAGATCAGGTAAATGGTTGCGATAACTATCGCCGGTGTCGCCACCAGCAGTAGGATCACCATGAACAGTGGGTGCATTTTCTTCTTCTCCTTCATTTTGTAACTCCTCGTAATCTGGAACGATGTCTGGGACATCGTAGTGTCTATCCAGACCTTCCACAACCATCGCCTGATACATCGAAAACAAGACGCTGTCTTCAATCAATAGACTCCTCCTCTATCCTGTTGGTAAGGTCTTCAACTTTTCTTTGCATCCGAAGGATTTTCCCCTGTAATGCATCTCTTTCGACCGTCATCCTGACACGAGCGTCGTCGGAAGTATCAAGCCAAAGAAACGGGGTGTGGCATGTGCAACACGCCTCACAGTCCTGCGCAATGCACTCCTCCACCACACTACAAGAGCACGCCGCGTGGGGGAAGATCTCCTTGATGTAGCCCAAATCCAGCCAGTTCTGGATTCTCTCCAGATAGTCTATCTCTAAAGCCCAATCGTAGAACTTTTCCAGCTCTTCCCTATGGAGGTTGTCTGCGAAAAACTCGCTTGCAAGTCCATGCTCGAATTCAATCTGAAACCTTCGACTCATTCATTTCCTCCAGGACTTTTGTAATGATGAACTGCACCCGCCTTTCCACGTTTGCAATCATCGCCGGCGGCGGCTTCTCCAGGCCGAGAGCCCACTTCTTGATCGTGATGGTTGGAACACTGAAGGCCTTCGCAAATCGCTGTCCCAGATTCAAACCGATGACACCGTAGGCCACCATCTTCTGGAACTCGTCTGGCGCTTGCTCCTCCAGTCTGCGCCTGAGGTACAGGACTTCGTACGCCAGAGAAGACAAAAGAGGGTCTCCCTTCACCCCAACGAACGCAGCCAGGTCACTGTCTGAGTATGTCAGTGGAGGATCCCACTCATTCAGCCGACCAAAGACGTGCCACCCGCAATCTTCGTTCGGACAAACAATCGAAGGCTCCAAAAGCCCATCGGGACTCACCTTGTGGTCAGTCAGTGTTGCGATCTCCCGACACTTGAGACAAACGATCGATGGGTGAAGATCGTTTTCGAACATGAAAAACCAGCCAAACTTTCTGTCGCCCGTCGGTGTGTTGGCAATGGTGTCAGCCGACGCTCTGAGCTTTGGCATGACAATTCGTGGTACCTTCTCGTTCATTACTCCTCCAAAAAATATGCGATAGTTTTGAGTAGCCCTCGAACTTTTGACGAGGGTATGTTGTGACGCTGACACACATCTTCGATTGTTGGTGCATCAGCAATTTCTTTGAGCAGGTCAGGTAGAAGTACATCGCTCCCTATGAGGACGATTCTTCCGTCCTCATAGAGAGGGTACATATCTACTTCCTGCGTACCAGCCACAGAAAGAGTTTCACGGGCCATACGATGATCTCCCACAAGAAGCGACGAAAGTCCGAAAACGGATCCGTTTCCAGGATGAACATACTCACCAGAACACCAACGACGGTGTACCAGGGAGCGGCAAGGGTAATGAAAAAGACGATCATGAACAGGAATGCTGTACGCATAATTCCTCCGTGTTGTAGGCAAGGTTATTATGCCCGCTAAAAGCTATGAATTTAACTAAAAAAAGAACCCCTCCAAATTGGAGGGGTGTCGGTTAAAGCCGAGATCACATCTCCCGAAGAGAGATGCTCTCCAGGGGGCGCCCGGCTTCGATCTCGCCGGCCACCCAGGTAATTTCGGCGGGGACGGAGTCGTCCCCTTTTTCGAGGTCCTCTGCCCAGGCGGGCAAGGTCCTCAGCCACTGCCGGCCATCTTCGATGGCCCCCTTGTCGATGAGGCTTTTCGCCTCATCGACAATCAACCATGCAGCGTTCATCTCCCCGTCGAACGACGGGGAGAACCCGATTTCTCGGGCGGCGCGCCGGGCCGCCCGAACCTCCTGAATAATGTTGAAGGCCTCGTCCCCGTTAAGGGACGTCCCTCCCACCTTGAGGGCCGCCCGGTCTCGGGGACCCCCCACCTTCATAAGGAGCGCCTCGCCCGCGAGGGCGAGCCCGTTCCCCGCCAGGGAACGGGCCGACACACTCACCCAACCACGGTCGTCAACCGTGATATGGGTGTTCCCGGTACAACTCGTGTGCACCAGCTCATCCCCCATCCGACCGCCTCGGAAATCTGGGCAGGAGGTGAGGGTCGGGCGACCCTCATCCTCCTGCCGCGCGAGGGCTCGGCTCTCCTGAAAATACCCCAGAAGGCTCTTCGGGTGGGTCGGAATCGCCACGTGATCGAGGGCGACCCTCATCGCGGAGAACGCCTCGAGGGCGCCCTCCACGTCAGGCTGTCCCCAGTCGACGAATTTTACTTGGATTTCGATGTTCATGGTTTCAACCTCCATGAGTGCACGGTCCTGCAAAGTCACGGAAAGCAGGTGTGCGATTAATGTCCAGGATCCCTCCTGTTGTAGAAGCTAATTCCTCTACACCTTTATTATCCCTTTTTGGGGTATCGGTATTTAGGAAAAAAAGAGCTCCGGAAGGAGCTCTTTAAATCGTTTGGCCCATGCGTCGGGCGGCTTTCTCGGCCTTCTTGTTGAAGAGCCAGAGGGTGTAGGCATGCTCGGAGATTTGCCTTTCATTCTGGTCGTTGGATATCCCATGATGGATAATCCTCTGGAGTCTCCAATCCTTTGGGTTGTTAGGTATCCCGGGGGATAAATTAATCCACGCCCTGGACGATTTATGGTAGCTCGTGATGTTTCCTCCGGAGGACGAGCTGTCTACCCAACCCCTGCGCTGAAAGAAACCCTTGATAAATCCAGGGCGAACGCCTATCGTCCTGTTCGTCGATATAAACCTACCAAACGTAGGTCTATCAAACTGTGGAAAAGGTTGGACGATCTCGTAATCGCCAAAGACCTTTTCCCAGGCCTGCAGGACCTCAGGCGGCTCACATACAGGATGCGCCAGCGCGTAGTGGTTGAGCTCAGGATAAGCCAAAGGCTCATCGTCTAGATCTACGAGATCTCCAGACTCATCGACCCTGAAATAGACTTCTCCATCCCAGGAACACCCCGACCACAAGAATTTCCGAGCATCCGGATCCTTCTTGATGAGCTCTTTGAACGCATCAAGACTGGGATATATTTTCAGGAAGTCTGATTCTTTCATTCCAGACTCCCGTCCATACCCATTCGATCCCACGCAATACGCAAGACACAGGGCAAAGACATGACTACACGCCCATCCAGAAGCTGGACCTCTACAAAAGGCGTAGGGCGTCCTGATGAGACGACCTTGCCAAGTCTTCCGGCATGCGTACACGCATGCCGGACAAACCTGACAGGCCACCCCACAGGCAGCTCCTCTTTAGTCAATGGTCTTCTCACCATTCCTCCTCAAGGACCCATTCGTCCTCGTACAGGTACTTCACCCAGATCTGACCGTGCTCGTCGAGCCCGATCATCAGAACCTTGCCGTTGTTGTTCACGGCCTGAATCTGCTTGAACTTCATGTTCTCCTCCTTTGTTGGGTTCTACTTCATTATCCCTTTTTGGAGGTAGTGGGTTTAGGGGTAAAAAGAGGTCCTCACGGTCCTCTTTTTAGCCAGGTTACGACGATCCCCTGACACTTTGCCGGGTCACCTATTAGCACCGAAGAGACCTACGCCTCGGCTGTTCGGCTCGCTCTCCTTGCGTTCTCAGCTCGACCTGGGCCCTCATGGAGTCTACTAGTCTCTACGGGGGCTTGCACCGTCTGTTGTGATCACGCCTTTGAGTCTGGGGTGAGTTCGCTCCCATATCTACTCTCAAGCGACCGCTCTTGTCAGGGAGTGAGTGGTATCTCCCACGTGCTGTAGATGTTGCGCGGCCCTTTTATAATCATAAGGACTGAAACTCGGACCACCTCGCACGTATCACTGTGGTCAGGCTTGATACTGGAGATTAACACCATATCGGCCACTATCGAACCGTAGATATGGCCANNCCGCATCCCAAGAGGCACTCCGAAACGTCTGCAGAACGCCGGCAGTGCTAAGGCTCCAGAAATCTTCAGGACACGCCCCAGAAAGTATCAGCCCTTCCTGAGGACCAGCCATTTCAGGCTGGCGTGAGCGCCACCCATACCCTAGACTGTTCAGCATGAATGACCCCTGCACTTGATTGACGGCTACCCCCACTATCCGCGCAAGGGTGCAGATAGGGTTACAGGTCTCCAACCTATTATCCCCCTTTTGGGGTTAGCTTTTTAGAGGTAAAAAAATGCAAGAGAACTTCCGGGGATAGTTCTGGTTCATTGGTTAAGTGAACCTCTTTGACAACCCGAAAATCCTCTTGCACTCTATTATCCCTCAATCGCCTAGACGCATTTAGGGCAATAGTGTTTCTCCGTACGTGACATACCGTGACATAAGCCAAAGTCTTCGTGGACCACGACCTTCTTGGACCACCCCTCTGGCAAATTCTCCTCTGGGAAAAACCTGGGGGCCCACCCGTATCTGTCGGGCGTCTGGGTGGATTGTATGATCTTTTTTTTCCCGCAATTATCACATGTAACGCGATAGTTATACAGGGTCTTGATCATTCACACACCTCCACGATGCTGTCCAACATCGCCTGCGGATCCTGGCCACTTTGATCGCCAGCGCGAATGATATCTCGGATATCCGAAAGCTTACGAAGGGCCTCGGAGGCCTGGTCCATCGCAGCTTTGTTCAGAGCCTTTTGTCTCCTGAGCTCAGGTGATTCCAAAAGCCCCCTGCCCATATAGACATCGATGATCATTTCCAGGCACTCATCCTTGTCCGGGCCTTTAGCATCCAGGCCCGCATCCGGGTGATCAGGATGCTTAACCTTTATTTCCCATGACCCGCTGGAGGTATTTCTCCAGGAAGACACCTCGAAGCCTGCATCGATCAATTTCTGGGTCTGGGTACACCAATGTTTGAAAGTCCAGTCTGCGCTCATTTTTCCTCCAAAATCTTTGTAAGGTTTTTACCTATCTTCATGCCTCGAACGAATTCTTTTGTCGTACTCCGGGTCGACATGGGGCGGGCTTCTCCCTTGGTAAACAGCCAACCCGTAAAATTCGGGTTATTGTTTTTCGCCCATTCTGTGTGCTCTCTGTAGACTTCTGAGTCTGTGTCTAACTTCATTCTTCCTCTCCTGTCACAAGGGTCAATGATGGCCCATCGTCAATGAACGTGCCTGATGAGGCTTCGTGTTCGTAGGTGCTCATCTCTTCGAAAATGATCGACTCAGAGACGAAGGCCGCAATGTATTCCTTGATGACTCGGATAGACTTTCGAACATCCTCCATGTCCTCGGGTGTTGGGATCTCCTCATTCAGAGAATCCATGGCCTCTTCGTAGGCGATCTCTTTCCTCTTTTTAAACCATTTGTCGTACTCCTCTTCGTACTGATCTTCGGGCAAGTTGATAACTCGATGCATGAAGTCAACGAAAGATTCGCTCATCGGATGCTCTCCTCTCGATCATTTCTATGATTCTGTCGATTGATATCTGGTCCCTCTCATAATAAGACAGGCTCTTGCTCCCGATGCCACCAGACCTCACAGTTCTCAAGTGATTCTAATTTAGCTGACACTCTTATCCTCCAATTGTTTAAATTCTTCATCCAGTTTTATTCTTCTCGTCTCTTCCCTGTATCCCGGACTCAACATCCAGAACACAACAACCCATGGTAAACAGACCGGCCATATGGCACTGAAAGCCAGTGCCGCAGAATAGTCGTCTTCAAGATGGATTTTCCTGCCTAATCTAATTCCAATGCCGTATCTATACATAAATGCGAAGCTGACGCCACACATCGCCGAATAAAGAACAATGAGAATTAGTGAGTAGATGTGTCCTCCATCGCACATGACAGGGTCACCCCTGTCGGCTCATAGAGCTCAAAACCAAAAAGCCATATGGGTACCACGATGGTTTCAATAAAGATGGACCCCAAAATGACGTTTTCCCAGTTCACCTGGTAATCAACACACTCGACTTCTTCGTCCAGACTCATGAGACCGTAAGGTTCTACAACTTTCCCACCCACCCGTCTTGGAATCGGCGCAACCGATGACGAACGTTAAAAGAAGGGTAATAATTAATGCTTTCATCATGACCTCAAACAATGTGATTTAGCGTTTCCTTGATCTTGCTTATATCCGGCCTCAGACGTTTCATCAAGACCTTCGCTCTCTTTGATGGCTCTTTGGTCATGAACGCTGCCCTCCTGGCCATCCTGTTGTACGGGGGACGGACCCCCCTGGATGTGTACTGAACAGCCGTCGGGTCTAAGATGATACCGGTGGGCTTTCTGAGCCACCAATGGGTGGCACCATCCCTGTCGTATCCATACCAGGGCTCCCATGAACCATCCAGAAGCCACCACAGGGCCTCTGAGGCGACGTAGCAGTGCCCATAGGCTGGTATGGTGGATCCACGGTACTTTGGCTTGAGGAGGTCTTCTGTGAGGTGTGAGCGCACGATCTTACCCACCTCATCCAGGAGGGGGCACCAGTCGGGATGCCAGTTCCTCGAAATTTTCGCTCCGGGGAAGATGGCGTTCTGATGATTGCAGCGTCCGGCCCATCGCTTACTGCGCTCTTTTCGAAAATGGGGACACTGCTTACAAGCTTTGTTCGTAATACTAGCCTCCAGGGCAAAAAGGAACTTCTTGTGGACATACCCCCTGCTTGATCATCCAGATGTCACGGTCGTGGTCATCTTGCATACCCACGGTTTTCATCAAGACGATATGCGTAAGGATATACCTCAACCAGCTATCCTGGGTCCTCGGAGGAAGGTTACGATCGATGTAAATCGTCACTTCTCCGCTGGACATCGTAAGGGGTTTGTCATACAAAAGGCCGATAACACCATCGGTGTGCTCGACCTTTACACGATCAAAAACCTTAGAAGGGACGGGACGGTTCGTTATCTCGGTCATCTGTGACCGTATCTCGGTCGTCGGGTGCATCGGGGTTTTGCACCCCAACACTGTAAACATCATCAATAAGCCTATTGCCAGCTGCAAGGGCTGCAAGAGTTTCGACGACCATGCTCTTGAAAAGTGCGAATTCACTGATATCTCCTCTCGCGTACGTTTTTTCGAAATGTTGATTGAACGAATCAATGAACTCACTAGCATACTGTTCCTGCTTTTCGTCAATCCAGGCAGACAGTTCTTCACCCGAAGGGTTGGTAGCGAAAAATTCTTCAGCGGTCTGCATGGTGCTCTCCCATCATCATCATGGTGTAGTTGTCGACGAGTTGCGCGTACTCAAGAACCTTCTTCCTGAGTCGCTTGTTCTCCTCCTCGGCTCCCCTCAATTCATCGCAAAGCTTGTTGTACACTGTAGTTCCTAACTGGATGTCGTTAGGAAATAGCCTCAGATCTACCTTTTCAACATCTGATGGAAAAACATCGAGGTGAATATCCGGGCTAAACCGGACCCTCACCACTCCATCCCCCACCGATATAACAATTCCACACTCCCCCGAACTTGTCTTGACAAGATCTCCTTCATTCATTGAATCTGCCTCCATGTTTGTTTTGGTTTTGGAATACTGTCTAGAATCTCCTGACCTCTTTTGATCAGGAACTTGATGATCGACGGAGCAGGCTGCGAGATGCCAAAGGCGTACCGAAAAAGATTCGTTTCGCCAATATCCGTTGCCTCCACCATGTCATCGAGTTTGCCCTTGAGACAAATGAGTCGAATGACCTTGATGAGCTCTCCGTTTTTGTAATTATTGGGATCTCTGTACTTATCCAACTCGTCTTCGAGCATAGATGTGTAATCGTACATCACCTCCAAAGCCTCAGAAATAGCTTGTATTTCATCATCTTTCTGAGAGATCCTGTCTTNNCCGACGCTGGTTATTCAGCGCATCATTGACCTGGCGCAGTGCTACCAAAAGCGTATCACGGCGACTCGCGCTCTCCAGATAAGCTCTCTTGTAATGATCCACCCTCGCGTTCGCATGGTCAAGTTTAAACTGAGTATTAGAAAGCATTTGTCCTAAATCGGTCATGAGTTGATCTTCGGCCTCGGTAGCTGCGCCGTACAGATCCCTGTAACGGTCCCTCTGTCTCTCCAGGACCTGCATACGCTCAATCGTCCGATCAATCGTCGCATTCATCTCGGCTGTCTTTTCTTTGATCTCTGCGCCCGTGACAAAACGCTTGAACTTCCTGAACAGCAGGGGGATCTCCTGGGGAAGAACGATGACCATGAATACTACGATCAACAAAATTACTGCAGCGGGCCATGCGAAGGCCAGAAACATGGGCATGCCGCTATCTTTCTCCGTGTAATAGAAATACACCCCTATCATGACATACAAAACGACGACTATCGGAAGCAGTCCTATCTGGACCGGTGTCATATCTATCCTCCTCTTGGTGATGAAGTTCTTCTAGAAAAATATCTCGCTCCAGCTGACGAAAACCCAACAGATGATTTGTTGCGCTCAAGGCCGCGACTGGACGATATCGAGAAAACTCTGGGCCTTGAAAAAGTCGCCGATGTAGACAATGTTTTGCGGCCTGATTTCGATGGTCTCCTTATGGGTCGGGTCAGCATGCCTCATACTCCTCGTATGACTCCCATCCGGTATGGTTCCGGAAGAATTTCCTGGCTCTGTACAACCCGCTCATAACCGTTCCTTCCTCAATCTCCAATCTTTTGGCGATTTCCTTGTATGAAAAATCGCAAGCCCGAAGGATCAAAATCCTCCGGTGAAGAGGATACATGTCTCTGAGTGCCGCTTCAACGAACAAGCTGACATCTTTGATCGGACGTCTGGGGTAGGTCACATTCTGGTCTGGGGGGATGTAATACTTTTTCCTGACCTGATTTCTTCGGTATTCATTGATCGCTGTGTTCCTCAGGATGGTGACGAGCCAACCCATGAGGTGTCCTTCTTCTTTGTACCGATGTTTGTACTTCATGGCTTTGAGCAAAGCCTCGGACACCAGATCATCGGGATCTCCGGCGTACTGTAGATGCTTGATCGCGAAGGCTTTGAGTTTCGAAATTTCCAATTGCGTGATTTCCATGACTCCTCCTAAAGAGCGTTGTGTAGTATTATCACCTCTCGTTGTCGTAAATTTACCAGCTAATGCTTCGTGAAGCACCCCGGCAAATACGACTGCTTGCCCTGGACCCCCATCTGCGGATGTAGTGGCTTGATCTGGCTGTCGATGTCAGCGTGTAGATAGGCCTTGAATTAGAAGAAAACGAACGCGCCGGATTCTTACTATCAGCATTAGACTTCTCGTACCCTTTGAGTACGCTAAATACTCCTTTAAAAAGAATAGGTACCATTTAAATCCCCGAAGAGCCATATATTTCGTAAGACCTGCTTGAAAGAGTCTTAGACCTCGCATACCAGGGATCTTCCCCCGATGAATAGGACCTTGTTTCGTACGCCTCAGTGGAAGTCGATGTATGCGACTGAACCGGAAACGTACGAGATTGCACCACAAATTTTCTCATAGCAGAAGTTGAGAAAGAACGTGTTGAAGAAATATACCTCGTTAAGATCATTTTACCTACATCGTGAAGAAATTTTCTTGCCATACCTGGACCTGGACTCAGAAAATCGGAAAAACTTTTTGTGTTTGGTTGTTAAAGAGAAAGAGCACTTGTCGTGCTCACACCCAGAAGATCCGGCGCAAGACCTAGGGCCACAGGCAGATTGGGAGTGAGACCTACCCCTTCGAAAAGATCCGCTGACTGACTTGTGCGTTGTAATGAGTAAGTTCATAAATGATGGCTTGTTTGACTGAATGATCTAAACCCGTTTATTCTTATCCTGGCCTCAGACCTCGAAAGGGCCGTCCCAAAAGGCTTTCTCCTCGAACCTGCCCTTGACCTGCCAATAACTCTATTTGCTCTTGCTCTTGAACGCGAAATATATTGACCGCCTGCTTTAGACCACCCTAACCTGACGGCATAGTCAGTGTGTGTTGACATGTTGGGTGTGTACAAACAAACTATCTGCACCTCGACCTCCTCACCCTGCCAAGAGTCCTTGTTCTGGCATACGATCGCTTACTCCTCGAAATGGACAGACCTCTGCCAGACGATACCTTAGCATTGGAGGTCCACCGAGTAAGTCCTTTGCTCGAAGCCACCGACCAACCGTACCTGTAGTTAGAGTTCATGGCTATAGAACAGTAAATGGTTATTCTGGCTGCTAAATCCATCGTCGTCCCAGGTGTAGAGAATTAAAATTGGAGAGCATCCTTTCACAGCCTCTTGATGCCGACCGACTCCAGGCCAGCCCCCTTCGTCGACTTTTACTAAAGGAGTGAGGGAGTTGATGTTTACTGGAGGTTTGATGTGAGCACTCTGCTCTTAATAAGTAGTTTGTTCTTCTGTAATAAAGCTGGAACATTTTGTATATCATGGATAACCAATGTCAGAGTATCTTTCGTAGATTTTGCATCGATAATAGCTCTTTCCTCCGTACTGGCCTCCATCCCAATCCTCAAACTTCCCCCAGATATGAAACCTACACTTTCTGTTGCCGCACCATAAAGATGGATTGACAACTCCGCTGGAGGATATTGTAAAGCGGTGCAGGCTCATCGGAGCATGGCACTTGCACATGTAAAAGGGCTTGTGTTCTCCTCGACCGAAAGCTTCGTCGAAAAAGAACCATCTTGGACCAGGTTCGGGGAGTAGACCGTTTTCTTTGGCTCTGCGGGTCAATTCTTTTTTGAGGCCTGCCTGCTTCAAGCCACCTTCTTTGAGTATTTCCCTGAGTTTATCCCTCGTTGGGTTAGGGTCGAAATCGTGGAAAGAAACTTCTAGCTTCGGGACGAGTATAGCGGGCGCCATACATACCTCGTTCTGAAAAGGAAACTACGTGATGAGCTCGATTGTTTTCTGTAGAATTTTTTTTTACTGCCTGATACGGATCGACTTCTTTCAAGCTGGGCGGATCTAGAAAATGATTTTTTGCTTTCGATGGGGACGGTTACCCTCCAGTGGGGAATCATTTCGACCTCCACTTATCCCTGCCCGATGTACCGGCTACAGACACAGCGACCTTGCCAAATCTTCGACCTGACCGTGAAAATAAACCCAGACTTGTTCGTCTACTACCAACTCTAGATTCATATCTTCGAAATGTCCTGGATGTTTTCTTTATAGAATAGTTGGGGAAAACCATGTTTACCTCCATGTGATTTGCATATTTATTATCCCGTAGAAGGCGAAAAAATATAACGAAAAAAGAGAGCGCAGGGCCCTCTTTTGTCTACCTGGACAAACTATCACCTGTGCAGGTTATCTGCCCAATCCCAGAAGTCTGAGTAGTCGTAGACGCAACTCACGGCGACCTCGAAAAGACCGAGTAGATAATCGCCATCAATGTAGTCTGCAGCTTCGCGATCCGGATTGCAGCCCATGGCAAGGTCGATGACCATTGAATCAACCCATTCGGCGACGGGCAGAAAGTCGACGTCCTCTTTTTTCTCGGGGAGACCCTCACAGGCCTCATCTATGGTCCTTTGAACAGCATAGTCCTCGAACTCTCTTTTGAGCTCAAGAAACCTTTTATACTCTTCAAAGTATTCTGCTTTCCGACCAGCCTGAAGCCAGCTGATCATGTCTGAATTGAGTCGGGTATACTCAATCATCTCATCGGGAGTCATCACTCACCCTCCTCAATGATCGCCTCTTCGTACTTGCGTAAGGCAAAGTCAGCGCCCGGGATCGAATATGCGGCGCCGAGGATATGGGCCATATCCTCGTCGTCTGCGAGATCTGCCAGAGCGGCAATGATCTCAGGCTCAAGCTTGCCCTTGAGCCTTGGAGCCAGCACCCGACTGATCGAAATGATCGCATCGATCAGCCCGGTGGTGACGTTTACATCCTCACGGCAATCGCCGTGCAGGATTTCTGGTATTACCGTTTTCACATCTCCTCCTGTGTCGTAACAAATGTACTACCTCTAGGTGTATTTTATTATCCCGTTTTTGAGTGGATGAATATAGGCGTCATCTATACGAAGAAGATCGACAAATCCCCTCAAACCTGCTCGACCTTAATCTCGATTTACTTGTCATCGCAGTCCGAGTACCGCAATAACTGCGGCATTTGATCCAGGTACTGCTGGGTTGAGACCAGCTCCTCCTGGTCGCCAGACAACGGTAGTTGATATCTTTTCTCTCGACCCATGAAAGGCGGTTCGCTCTCAAAAGATCTATTGCTTGAATCATAAATCCTACCTTGATCGAGAACCCCAGATTCTATACCTGTTACGAGCAGCTGATCTGCTAACGACGTAAACCATTACCCTGCCATGTGACAAAGAATTAGCAATGGTCCGTGCATAAGAAGATGAAAGAGATGCCCTGTGACTACGATATGGCTCTGACCTGTCGTAGATAGCTCTAATGAGTATTTGCATCAGTTGACCCTGCTTTTCCAGATATCCCAACTACGCATACTTTGAGTTCGTGACTTAGCTGACTGAGGGTATCTCCTTGTTGCTGCAAAAGAGTAATAACGATTTCCTTTAGAAACGGATACGGTTCTCCACCAATCTCTTGTCTTGGTTACAGACAAGACGTTGCTATAAAGGCTATGGGGCAAAATCATAGGTTCTATCCTTACTGTAGTCAGGGGCGCGATTGGGTGTAGGATCTGATCTGTTGAGGCCATGCCCACAGGCACACCCTGAAGAAGACAACCTCGGAACTGTCGAAGATCTGAATCTTGTGTAAGTCACTGAACGAGCGGAAGAGCCCTGGCTGGGTCTTTCCCTAAAAAATATGGCTTGATGACTTTGATCTTGATGCATAAATCCATCCACGGGAAGTAGCGTGTGAAAAACTCGATAATCTACCTGAATGCGCTCGATGTTGAGTCAGAGCTTATAAAGTCAACGGAAAGCATTTGATCTGTACCTATTTGATCTACTACGTGCATACGATCGTGTACTGTGCCACCTGGTAGTTACTGATGCTGATCGATTAGTTCCTACGGATTTAGATGAAGAAAATGACGTCTGAGCCCAGACATTCCTGTACCCAGACAATGACCTGCGCCCAAAAAACCATCTGGGAACATTAATCATACTGATCTCATTCGGTTAATTATTACTGTTTTAGACAAAGATGAATACGAGCGCCCTCTAACACTCCCCGAGTCTGAATAGACACTATTACCACTTAACGTTTCGGAGTAACTCTTGTCTAGCCCACTGCTGTAAGATACCCTGTGCGCACCTATTCTTGAATGTGCTTTAGATCTACCTAAAAACCCTCTAACGTACATCCACACGACCTGCTCCTATCAATAAGGTAAAGAGTAAAGCACTCTGCCTCGGCATGCGCCGCTTGCCGAGGATCTGTGGACGTACACAGGTACTGAAATAGACGTCGTGTACCATTTATGACCTGATGCTGATTTTCTTCTGTTTAATCTACGGCTTGATGCTCTGGACGGGTGAAAAAGTAAATACCTTGGGACAATAGTCATCTAAATACCTAAAGAAAAGTATCTATGAGTTCTTCGGGCAGACGATGCGATAGATCTAGCCCTTAGAAGATCCATCTTTGAATAAGATCGTGGACAAACTCTTGTGCCTGAAACTGAGTAATATCTATCACATCTTCTGGTGCGGCCTTTGGACTTGCGAATTTTGACAAGGACCCTTGGTATCATACTGAACCTACCCGATAGACTCCGTCTGTCTCAGAAAAGGATTGGTGCCATTCCCCTGCACGGCTACCTGACGTCGAAGACATTTTGATATCAGTTCTTGTGTAGCAAATGCTAAGGGCTAGGCGTCCACTCCTGGACCTCCTTCTTAGCTCACCACACGTCGATCTCCCCGCAACTTCTACAGACATAACTAACATCTTGACCCCGATGTTTCCCTGGTCCTACTGGCGCTAACGGATAGGTCCACGATCACTCCGTTGACCACCTCTACGACTGATTGCCTTTTGTTCATTAACTTCCCGGATGTCCCTGAAACTGAGGGTCCCAAAGATGAATAGCTCTTGGTAGATCCAAACCAGGATGAACCGGCTAACTGAACTGACTTTTTGCATGTTGTGATAAGCATTAAAACCTTCCTCCGTAAGATCTTCTTCTGTTGCCTACGCGACTTCGAGAGCATGAACCTCCGTGACCTGAAGTCACTCTGAAACGAGTAGCTGTGCCAGAATAAGAGTATGCGTAAAACGAATTAGCTCTTGAAGAACAACTTATCGAAAGATATTGATACAGATAGTTTGTTAAAAGCATGACGAAAAGACTCGACGTGTAGAAGACGACTTTGCCCTGGAAGAAGTCTTGTTGCTTGACCTTGATTTTGTCCTACTCATTAGATAATCTCTAAGGGACCATAAATTAGATGATGAAAGAGATTTCATGCAAGGATTCTGATAACTTACACTCCTCTCCCACTCACTAGCAGACCCTGATCTTGAGGGCTTTGATATGTTCGGGGCGATAATCATCTTGAACAAGTATGATTGGATGAACTTGATCCAGAAAATGAACTAAACCTCGTTTGATTAGCTGTCGATCGGTAACGAGTTTGTGTATTGCCCCTGATGGTTTTTCTGCACCTCGACTTCCACCGATAGGAAGACGTTAATGTGCTTGCTTCCGAGAAGTATTGCCTGGCGTACCTCCTTGTTTTGACTCCCGATTTACTAAGTTTTCTCCACTGAAATAAGATCATAGTTTACTCGCTACCGAAAAGTCTTTGTCTGCTAGACATTGCAGAAGATGGGCAATATCTTGTCGTATATATCGAAAATGTCCTTGGGCAAGTCCTGGTCTCTGAAGAAGACGTGCTCCGACGCATGTTTCTTGACTTCGACCTTGACCGAATTTGCCTCATTTTGTAAATGATCATAAGCAGTGAGACCTGTATTTTCTATTCGTTATCCACGATATTCCGGTCGTTCTCTTTCGAGAACCCGAAAGTGATTTCGCTGTAACTCTTTTTTTTGTGGTTGTAAGTGACTTACGTCTAAACGGATATTTCCTGGAACCCGTTTTGGAAGATAGCGTTACCAGTAGCCTTGTAATAGTCATAAAACTCTTGCCTTATAGTGACTTGACTGGAAACTACCACACGTCATGCCTCGGCGGCTGTGGGTAACTGAGGCTGGGCCTCTGACAATACGCCTCGAAAAAGATCTATAGCAAACAGATGTGCGCGCTATTGAATAAGACCTGGTTTTGAGGCTCGTCCATGCATAAGAATTTGACCTTAGAGAAATAAGATACCTTGGTACATGAATCATCTGTGACTCGTTGAGTAGTAATACCTTCCCGTACGGGACCTGCAATTTCTCCTGCTCCTCGTTTCACCCCATGAAAGCATAGTTCTTTTCGAGGATGTCTCAACGATAGACCACTTCCTCCACCCGGATGCAGACGATGAGGTTTTAAAGCGTCCCCCGAAATCAGAGTAAGATACACAACGACCCAGGGCTGGTAATATTATCACTTATCCTCCCATACACGCTCATTGGTTCGCATAAAAGCTCGCAGCGAGTAGTTCTTGGGTATACCGTACACGCTGCGCACAATACGGTGGGCACCCCACTTATTGATCAGTTTCTCGGCTTCGGATAACTCCATGTTATGAGTGATGTCAAACAAAACAGTAGGCTCGCCGCCCACCTCTACGATTATTGAAACTTCTGGTGATTTGATCATCTGCTCGTTGCGTAATACCTTTGGCTACATCTGGATAGACAGATTTGTTTAGAGCTAGTCTCTGAAAAAGAAAGCCCCCACATATTTGCATTAGTCTTTGACCAGCGTCGTTTATAGGAATCCCTGGATCCGTAGTTTTTTACAGCGCTTTTAGATCCTGAGTATGATCTGCAAAAAGAGATTTGCTGTGGCCTAAATGTCATGATGATACCGATCGATAATGGCTGAACCGCTCGCCCTGAGCTTTAGACCAGGACCTGTGAGATTTCTTAGACGTAGACCTTGACTGCCAACGCCTCATACCGTACCTGACACCTGATTCTGAAAAGAATAACCTTGGATACCTCCTGGTTTCAACACTTGAGCGCTCTCTATTTGAATGCCATGCGATGAGCGTTACCAATTTCTTCCCTCCGAGTAAAAGCGACGGTTAGCTGTAGACTTCCAAGCTTTGGAATGCATCGTTTGCGAATAGGAAAGGCCTAAATAACCTCTGCTCGTAACCGACCACCTGCGGTCATTTGCTATTGAAGAGACATTCCACTCTTTACCGCGCGAAGATGTATAGGACCTGGTGAAAGCCGCTTGCTGTGGCTGTAGCATTAGAGGCTCTTGCTTATCGGTCGAGACCTAATTTTTGAAGAATATTCAGTTCCTGAAACAGAACAATTGCGCAAATATTGGCTCGTCCCTGCCTCTGACAGCCAATGCCTTTTTGAGCGTGAATCGCTCTCTGAATAAACCAGACGACTATACCTCCTTGTTGTGATAGAAGATCTTGTAAATCCTCCATGCTGAGCAACTAGCTTTATCATTTCTCCTCCTGATCGTTATCTGAAAACCCACGGATTACTCGATACACTAAACGATGCCCCAGGTATCGTCTTGGATTCGAACAGACTTCTGTATAAGTCGGTTGATATAGACCTTTTCCTTTTACCACTAGCTGATCCTGATACCGATCGCCACCCTATCCCCCCAGGTGAACCCACCGACTCCGAATACATCTGTTCTTTATACCTGCTTGACCCCGCACTTGACTTGAAAACCCTTGCATAAGTTCTGCTTATGTACATAAACCCTCCTGTTACAGATCTATTATGCCTTGAATCTGCTCTTCTTTTACCAACTCCTCGAAATGATCTACCACTAATACGATGTGCAAGCGAAAAAATAGCAGTGCCCATTAATGACTCCTTGAAAAGGCCATATGGAGGTAAGATTTAGATTTGGAATGTCTCTTTAGATAATATTTTGTTCCACAAAGACTGTCTCCCCACATGCTCCGCGATTTTGCATGTGATCCGATCATATGATCATATTCTCGTGTCATTGCGTAAGATCTATACCGCATAGCGCGGGCCCTGTGTAATGCTATCGTCTGCATGATGACTTGAATCCTCCAAGTAAAATTCCTGAAGATGAACGTGACGTGAAAGACTTCCGGGTTGTACAGAAACTCGACTTACGAGATCCTGACCTGCCTGCACTGACTGAATAACTCATTCGTTCAAACCTTGAACTAGAAAATGACATAAACTCCCACAATTTATCCCTTGTGACTATCGCCTGCATACTGACCTTCTCCTGGATCCCCGCTTAGTATGACTTATAGAAACAAACCTGAGGGGTTCGGTGATGTAACTGCAAGCATTCCTCGGACCACACGTACTCCTTATCGTCGGAACACCACCTCGCCTTTTAACTGTAGAACACCACCTATGAAACTGCCTGGATTCTGATGTGGATTTTTCAACCCACCACGGCAACAATGACGGCAACGACATTATCATGTCGAAACACTCCATCTAGAGTAGACACGACTGGATGAACTGGAAATAGAATTATGCCTGGTACCACCCATACTGCTAGATCTCCAGTAGGAAACGGAGTGGCTTGATGATCGAGTCATTTTAATCCACGAATCCCTTCCAGAGGGCTGATTGACAACTGAACGAATTTTAAGAGGACGAAATTTTCTCATCAGAATTGTCTGCATATTGACCTGTTCATACTTTGATGGGCGGTGCTAGTTATAGAAAATGTTCTCCTTCTGTCAGAACTTCTTGAATTGCTTTTGTAAATGTTGCTTTTCAACGTACTGCTTGTTGACCGGGAACGGGTAAAGAAAAAGGTAGAGCTTGAGACCATCGCATTAGATCTGCGGGCGTTATTCCAAGAACGGATAATTAAGATTTGCATCGAATGTTAGGATAAATTGTGGGAGTTCTAACCTGTCTACCGATCGGTAGACAGCGAAGTTGTTGATATCGTTGCGTTTTATATTCTCGTAAAAAATATGGGTGGGGTGCGGTGGAGCGAAATTTTTTTTCGGTTATTGTGCGGGGGGAATTTGTGGGGCTGTCACATCAACCTCTCTGTATATACTGGGCTGCCAGTATTCCGCAGCCACCGGATCAAGTCATCGTATTGCTGTCCAGTGAACTTCCTCCATATCGAGGGAGCCCAGATGATCAGACCATCACGAACAGCAACGCCGCACGTAGCCCAGGTGCAGGACACCCAGAACCATTCATCATTCAAAGGAATGCCCATACAAATAAACCTCCTCCAAGGCAGCCGGCTCCGAACAGAGCCATCAGGAAAATATAAAACAAAAACAAAGCCAAATTTGGTAAATGGCTCAAACCTCTCTTACTCACTCTATTGTCTCCTCGACGAGGGTTCTCCCTCGCATCTCTAACGATCCTTTTGATCTGTCTCTTGTGGGGATTTCTCATTAATCGGCACCACAGTGTACGGATTGTCGTTGTAACTAGAATTCAGAGCTTTCGCAGCCCTGCGTGCGTCCTCCTCTTTGTAGTAAATCTCACGCCGACCGTGTCCATCACGGCACAGCTTCTCGTTACGAAATATTCCCCATCTCATCAATCCTCCAAGTTTCCTATCATGTGCGTAACCCAGACCCAGAAGAATATCCAGAACAAAATTCCAAACGAGAAATGCAGTATGAGACATTCCTCGCTTGGGATTTCGTACATGAGAACGTACAGGGTTGTCAAATTCAACGTACCCCATACCAACGTCCAGTATCCAGACGTTTCAGCAGAAAAGAAAAGTTTTTTCATTGAAGTCCAAGCAGCCTGAGGAAATTGGCAACAACAGACGCGATCGCAACAATGCCTATCGCTCCCATAGCGGCCCAGACCACTTTGAATTGTGTATGTAGGGTGTTGACCTTTACTTCGAGCTCCTGAACTTTGGCCATCGTGGGCATCTTCGAGCGAATTTCGGTCAGCTCGACCTGCAACTTAGAGAAATCATTCTTGATCTCTTTAAGATCTCCACGAATCTCAAGAAGCGTTGAAGCATTCATCTTATTACTATCCATTACTACACCTCGGGTGAATCCAATTACATCCTATCATGCATGCTCGTCACACTTGGTCTTGAGCCATCCATCTTTCCGCATCTCACCGGGCTCTCCACACACTTCACAGGTCTTTAAAGACTGCCTTTCCGCATCTCTGACCAGCTTCTTGACCTTATTGAAGATCTCCTCCCTGTCACAGCTATAGTAGAACCTCAAACCACCAAACTTCTCCTTGATCTGAGCTACGCCAGCATCCTCGGGTGATTCCAGCAATTCCTCTATCTTAGAGCAAAGATCGTAAACGATCTGATACCACCCCTTATCTATGAAGGAGGCACAGTAGGGGAGCTCGCTAAAAAGCTTCGGAAAGTCGTTTTGAAGCTTCTCTTCAAAGTCAGAATAATCAAGGTTTTGCATAAATTTCTCCGGGTGAAAACGTGATAATAAAGATGTAAGGGAACACCCTTACATTCGTCAACAACGAAAACCGAACATGGAGACCCCAATGTTCCGCAACATCTGGCTGCGTGCGAAGAGCATCAAAGCCAAATTGTGGTCGATTGGTGGGGATCTGTTGAACGGGATCTGGAATGGCGCTTCGGACTACTGCTATAAGCAGTCCGAGCGCCACGCCGTCGAGCTGCACGCTGCGCAGCAGACGGTGAATGACAGTTCCTTTCGGCGGAAGCTCACCGACGACATAGCCCTCCTCCTCACGAAAAGCGGTGTGGAGGAGATCGGAAACAAAAACAGGTTCGGCGACAAGCTCGTCGTTCAGCATCACCTCAAAAACGAAGGTGATGAAAGGTGGAAGGACGTCAAGTACGGCTTCGCTTACATTCCTGATGAGGAAGTGAGCGATCGGTGGTACCGGACGTACAAGTTCCACCGTGTGTGGGAGAAGACAAACTTCTTCAACGCAATCATCTACGGCCTGGTGGGAACCAAGGCCTGGGATGAGCTGGACGATGTCCGCCGCCACCTCGACAACGAGGCCAACGAGATCATCGAAGCCGAAAGGCGACGTGAGCTCGAAGAGGCCGCGGAGGAAGAGGAGGCGCGGACGCCGAACAAAACCCAGGAGGCGCTGGATAATCTCCAGGAAAAACTCGCCTCACTGGAGGCTGCCCTCGCGGAAGNNCGCGGAAGGTCGAACGATCGTCCGTGAGGATGCCGAGGGGAACGAGGAGGTCATCGCCTCCCCGGACGATGAGGAAGAGGAGGACCTCTCCGAAGAGGAAGAGGAAATCTACTCCGAATTCGTCAAGGAAAACCCCGAGGCTACCGTGGAGCTTCTGAGGATCCGCCTCAGCGACGGCATCACCGTCGAAGAGGCAGAGGCCCTCAAGGGAAGCATCACGGAGCGGGAGATCGAAGTCCCCGCTGACTTCTTTGACGAGATCGACGAAGCTGTCGTGATCGAAGAAGAAGTCAAGGAAGAGGTTGACGCTGAGATCGCGACGGCGGTCGAAGCTGAAGCTGAAGCCGAAGCCGAGGAGCCCACGACTGAAGAGGCGTCGGCGAACTGACGCCTACAACCTATTCGCCCGCAAGGGCGCGCGTGACAACGTGCGCCCTTTTTCGCTACTCTAGCTGAAGTAACTGGAGGTGATACATGACAAAACAAGTCAAGGCGCTGGATGCGCCAGACATGGAATGTCAGAGCCAGGAAGTACTGGATTGGCCATCCCCGGGGAGGGGACAACTTTATCCTGTCACCTTCACATGCTAGAGTGATTGGTCCACCCGCCACAGGCGGGTGGGATTTTTAGCTACGTGATACCAACTCATTATTCCGCCTAACAGATGAAAGTTTATGCTAGACGAAATTAAGAAAATGGAGGAGGCTTTTACCGACCTCGGTATGAAAGTCGGCACAAACCACACCCAGTGCCCCTCCACAAACCACGAAGGAAAAAAAAGCGTATCGTGCCACTACTCAGACGACGGATCCATCGTATGGAACTGCTTCGTCTGTAAGACGGGCGGCAGCATTGTAGATGCATGGATGCTCGCATACAACATGGACCAAAAGATTGCGATCAATGCCCTGAAGAAAAAATACGGCTCAGGGCTCTCAAGGGTCCGAAGGGCAATAAGCGCTCACAAAGGGGGTGAAGAATGTGAAATCAAACCAACATCCATACGCGCCCCCAAAGCCCCCGAAGGAAACTTCGGAAGCTCCCAGCTAAGAATAGAAGACGCGACATTCGTTGACATCGCTCCGTGCAAAGTCAACGGAAAATTTATGGCGCTGGCTGCTATCCGCTGGGACTTTGGCGATGGCAAGATCATGCGCCAGATGCATTACAATGGCGATGATTGGCAATACACTTCTTTACGTGTGGATGGTCAGAAGTGTGCGAAGCAGCCAATATATAAGATGTGGGATATTTCTCAAGCCCCCGACGATACCGTGATATTTATCGTCGAGGGTGAGAAATGCATGCACAGCCTACAGGAAGCGTGCGACAGAGCATCTAAGACTTACGAAAGTTTCCCATCTTGTATTGTAACAACAAATATTGGTGGCTCCAATCAAGCCAAAAAGTCAGTATGGGATCCAATCGGGTCCCGACAAACCTTTGTCATTGTAGATAATGATGAACCATCCTTCAAGTGGGCCGAATATNNAATATCTTTTTCACCATCTGGATAATGCTCAGGTCATCGACGTCTCAAACGACGACTCACCCAAGCACTATGACATCCACGATTGGCTGGAAGATGGCGGAGACGTACGCAAACTCCTTCGGTTGCCTCCCGTTCAGTTCAAACTCAAGGGCGAAGCCTTCATCGAAAAGGCAGAAGAGATCCTGGCCGAGACTCCCATCAAAAAGCTTGATGACTTCCTTGAAGAACTCATGGCACAGAAGCCACCAGAGTCGTGGCTCGACACATTTTTAGCACACGTCAAAGAAGAGACTGGCGTGACCATGGGGACCCTGCGCAGGATCTGCACGAACGCCAGAAAAAAGATAGAGGAAAAAGAAGAACAAGAAGAAGCTGTAGACTGGCCAGACTACGTATCCGAACTGACCATCAAAGAGGCCTTCGAAGGACACATCCTCTATACCAACAGGATGTGGTGGAACTACGAAGACACACACTGGGCGCACCACTCTAATGACGTCATCAAAGGATACGTCAAAAGAATCGTCAATAGCGTGATCCCTGCGGGGGAGTACGACTACCACACGGCGATGCGTAAAGGTCTGGATCTCATGCAGGCAAGTGTTGCAACGGATGAAGACGTCTTGAGGCTGAGCGATCTGGCTCCTCCGGTTATCAATCTACAAAACGGAGAGCTACACATCGACGACCGAACAGGCGAGGTCGAGCTACGACCTCACAATCCCAAAACATATCTCACACACTGCCTGGATATATCCTACGACCCTGACGCTCGTTGCCCCAAGTACAACAAAGCCATCCGAGAAATTTTGGAAGACGATGAAGATACTATTCGTCACCTTCATGAAATACTTGGATACATTATTCAGCCCACAAGAAAGTTTGCAAAGTTCTTCATGTTCCAGGGCGACGGTAGCAATGGCAAGACTTCTATCTCTGAAGTTTTGCACAAATTATGTGGCGAGAAAAATGTTTGCAACAAAAAGATAGATACATTTGGACAATCCTCACACGATAACCAGGCCCTACTTGGAAAGATTCTACTCCTTGATGATGACGTAGAAAAAGATGTGAGACTCCCCGACGGATTCATCAAAACAATATCAGAATCCAAATACATCAATGTCAATCCCAAATTCAAGGACCCGATCGAAGCCAAGGTCTACTGTGCCATCCTTCTTCTGTGCAACCACATGCCATCAACCAACGACCTGTCCCACGGGATGCTCCGGCGTGCCTCGATGGTGCCTTTCCGTCGTAAGTTCGAAAGAGAAGAAGCCGACCCTCATCTATTCGAAGACATCATCGCAAACGAGCTCCCTGGCATCCTGAATGTCTACCTCGATGGACTCAAGCGTCTCTTCTCAAGAGGCCAGTTCAACCCAACGCAGAAGTGTAAAGACCTCAGACACGAGTGGCTGGGCGAGATCAACAACTTCTATTACTTCATGTCCAACGCCCTCAAGCCGGCAACCCCCAACGACGTCATCTACTCAAGAGAGCTCTTCGCCCTCTACCAGAACTGGTGCCGAGAGAACGACATCAAATACAAGCTCTCCAAAAAGAAGATCAAGTCAGAAGTCCGACAGGTCTCAGATCCTCTGGGATTCGAGCTTGAAGACAAAGGTGACAACAACAGGGGCAAGTGGAGAATCAGAGGCTTCAGGATCAATCCGAACCTACTCATCAACTGATGCAGTAGCGTCGGGTCCGTCTCTACTTTCAATTTACACTATACCTGCGTGTAGGATAACGTCCTACATGTAGGGTAATGGTGGCAGACTATTGTATGGTCTGCAGGGAAAACACAGTACACACCTATGTTTTCGAGCTATCAAAAAAAATCTGGCAGACCATCTTAAACCGGGATAGTCTGCAAGGAAAACCTAGTACACGCCTACGTTTTCGAGCCTCCCAAACGAAAAGCAGACCATATTTGACCCCTATCCCCCCTATAAGAGAAAAAAAAGAACATCCAAAATTGGTAGGTATATGTAGGTATATGTATTCAAATCGTGTAGGTAGATGTAGGTATATGTATTCAAAACAGGTAGGTAGATGTAGGTATATGTAGTGAAGTAGGTGACAAAGACTTTCTTTTTTTTTCTCCTGTACGTAGATGACCCAAAATATGGTCTGCATACTCCAAACAACCCACAAAAACCCAGTCACACACTACGTTTTCCTTGCAGACCATCCTTGTTTAATACGGTCTGAAATGGTCTGGTTAGTGTTTACTAACAAGTACAAAACCCCAGGCAAACACTACGTTTTCCTTGCAGACTATTAATGGTCTGCCACCATGACCCTACACGCGCGTACATGTAAGACAATGTAGTCTTGTTCACACATCTCAGTACATGCCTATATCGGGAAGGACAGACCCTGCCACTGTTAAATCCTTACCCCCAGAAACGTGATAATAAGGTGGAAGCAAATTTCCCCGACTCAAACCAAAGGAGATCAAATGGGAAAGAAGCTTAAGTACGTCATCGAGGTCGACATCGCCGAGGCCCCGATATCACTCGGACCTCAGCTCGCTGATTTGGGGTTCGTTCGACACCTCTTCGCGGACGCCATGGCGGCGTTCCGCGACGTTCGTGGCTCCTCCGAAGCGTACGTCTCCAGGGCGTACGACAACCTGGAGGGTCCGGAGAAGGCCAAGAAGGTCGAGGAGGTCGCCTGCCGCCTCGAGGCGGCGGAGATGTTCCGGAACGCCAGCCTTCGGATGAGTATCAGCACCGAAGGCATGGCGGTCCAGCGAGTTCTCCGAGCCCTTGATGGGGATGAGGCGTTCGAGGCGATCCATGCCTCGACCACGAGCGAGAAGTGGGTCATGTACCCGGCGGACATGACTGTCTGGCTCTACCCTGACAAACTCAGGGCTTCGGAGATCAAGACGCTCGGTGAGGTCTTCGATGTCCCCGAGGGGGGGAGTCCGCATGTGGTACTCGATGAAGTTCTGTGGAAAATAAGAACTTCGCACGCAGACTACATCGACCGAGTCTGCGCCGACCTGGAGGCTCGCCGTGGCGATTAAGTTCTGTCAGACCTGTGGCCGCCCCCTCCCCGGGGAGCCCTGGAACGGAGAGCCCTGTGCCTGTGGTAGCGTGCGCAAGGTTGTGTTTCTTCAGCGTGCCCCGAACGTCTCGGACGGACGGGAGTACGCCAGAGAAACGATCGAGTCCCTGGTCACCGAGTGCGCCAGGGACCTCTGTGAAGAGGAGGCGTCGTGGGACGGTTTTTGTTCCACGGTGTGCAAGCTCTACCACTACATGGAGGGCCAAGGATTTGAGCTCGCCGAGCCTGGGATCTGGTTGAATGATCGATTCCAAGTTGAGGTCCGTCCCATGTCAGATCACGACGACAATGACTTTAGGGTCATCGTGACCTGGGATGGCGGTAAGCTCACCACCCGGTACGGCGAAGACCTTGTCGCTGGAGTGTTTAAGCTCCTCGACATAGTCTCAGGAGGATTGTGATGCCAACGGTCGCACTCACAGCTGTTAAGGCGCCAGATGAAAAGTACAAAAGGTACAAAAAAGTCTGGTTTGCCTGTGAAGAGGCCGGTGTCGACATCCCCGAAGAGGTCCTGGACTTCTTCGAAGGGATGGTCCCCGACGAGAGAGGTGTGGTCATCGAGAACTGCAGTCACTTCACCAAGGAGTGGGAAGAGCACAAGTGGACGGGTGGCAAGATCATTGATCTGGCCAAGGTCCCCGACGACATCACCCACCTGCGCATCTACGCATTCGATTGAATATTCGCCCTTCGAGGGCCTTTCAAAAGGGGGTATCAAAACCCCCTTTTTTTCTAAATCTAGCACCCCCAAAACGGGATAATATATATGTAGAGGAATTAACTCCCAGGAGGAAACGTGAAGAACGAAACCGACCGACCGATCGAGGTCACGATCACTCTCCAGCCAGGAGAGGAACTCGTGATCGCGACCCCGACGTCCACTACCATCGAGGATATNNTTGGGGGTGAGAGCCTTCAACATCCTCAAGAAGAAGAAGATCCGCACGAAGGCCGAGGCCCTCGCGCGGATCGACGAGCTCGCGGAGGCGTTCGAGGAGGGTGACTGCCTCGATGACCTTGGGGTCATCAAAGGAGCATGAGGGCACCGCCGAACAAAGGCGGAAGATGAAGAGGGGGATAAGCCACCCGGTAACAGAACGGCCAGACATCACATTCCGACCCTGGCAGGGCCCCGGTGCCAGGACAATCGCCCGAAAAGGGATTGTGTGTGATGTTGTGCATTCAGGGAATTGTGGGTTCGAGTCCCACCATCCTAAAAGGGGTGAGAGCTGTGAGCTATGGCACCCCTGAATGATGGAATAGAGACGCCGGACATCAAGGTCTCTTGACGCCGATAACTCGGCTTAGTCTATGGGTAACGGTAACCATACCGGTGACTGTAGATGAAGACAGTCCCGATCACCGATGGCTGGTGTGAAACTTCGCAGGTTCGAACCCTGCCGGGACAACCCCTGAGGTAAAAAAGGAGCTCAAGCGCTCCTTTTTATTTCCCTCAACTCTTCAGCCTCATACAGAGATTCGAGTTGTTCTTCGAAAAGCCCGATGAGTTTTTGTCGGGCCTTCTGAAGAACATCGTCGAGCTCCTCAGCCTTGAAGATCCCTCCAGGTACGGTCATCTGCCATCCTTTTTTACCTATCCCAAGTTCTGCGAGATAGATTTCAACAGGACCCAGCTTGCCAGTGTAACGGTCTTTGGACAAGTCGTAAGACCATTCGCAGGGTACCATTTCGGTGATGTGTTGTAGGGTGAGTTGTAGATGGGTTACATCTGATAGCGTCATGGCTTCATGATATCACCCGGGCCAGCCCGATGCACCTTGTAGCATGAGTTTGCCTTTTTGCACGTCTCGCAGGACGGCACCATCCCACCTCGAATCGGTGAAGACGCCTGAGATCTTTGTCTTCTCCATGACCACATCTGCGAAGTTTGCAGAGAATGCGATGCATCCATTCAGGGTGCACTCTTCGAACATGGCGTCCAGGAACTTCGTCTCCCGCATGTTGCAACCGATGAATTCGCAGTTTCTGAACTGCGCCTGGTAGCAGTCGGCTTCCAGGAAGTCCGAGAACGCGAAGATGCAGTCGGTGAACTTCACCCGGGACATGTCTGAGTTTGCGAAGTCTGTGAACCTGAACAGGCAGTCTTCGATCTTTCCGAAGAAATCACAGCCTACCATGTCTGCGCTTGAGTAGTCCTGCTTCGACATGTTCTTGACTTTGCTGAACTTTTTACCTGCGTGTTTTTTCATTGTCTCCTCTCTTTGATTGGGAAATTCCTGGCTTCGGCAAGGACCATATCGCCGAATCTGACTCCTTCGATGAGTATGCACTCGGTCCAGTTGGATCTCGGGTAAGCGCCCGAGATGTCGCAATCCATGAATGCTGATTCGATGAATTGTGTTCCAAAACCTATACAGTTTTCGAACGTGCATTCCTGGAAATAGCTTTTGTTGAAATTGGCGTCTTTGAGGTTACACCCCACAAAGACGCAGCCCATGAAGGCTGTGCCACTTCCGTTTACTTCCCTCAGGTCTGAGAACGAAAAGGAGCAGTCGAGGAAGTGAGCTTCGGTCAAGTCGGCTTCTGCGAGATCTGAGAATGTGAAAACACATTCAGAGATCTCTT
>JABAHQ010001725.1_pt2 | contig 44341 bp, 42 predicted proteins | sample 7062091 | NCBI WGS metagenome assembly JABAHQ01 (sample SAMN14534359, study PRJNA622989) | marine sediment metagenome | biome: marine biome [ENVO:00000428]; feature: marine pelagic biome [ENVO:01000023]; material: deep marine sediment [ENVO:00002113] | place: India: Gulf of Kutch | collected... | reverse complement strand
ATAGGTGGCTGTCCCATTCCATCGTCCCATTCCATCGTCGGCCCCAAGAAGATCTCTCGCGCCAATGCCAGCCGGCGGTTGTTCGTGCAGCTCAATGTGCGCGGTCGCGACATGGGCGGCGTGGTGGCGGATATCGAGAAGCGCGTGGCCGAGGAGATCGATCTGCCACCCGGTTATTACGTGGAGTACGGTGGCCAGTTCGAGAACCAGCGCCGGGCCATGCAGACCCTCTACATCGTAGTGCCCATCACCCTGGCACTGATCTTCCTGATGCTGTTCTCCGCCTTCGGCAGCCTGCGCTACGCGGTACTGATCTTCCTCAACGTGCCCTTCGCGGTTACCGGCGGTGTCGTGGCCTTGTGGCTGTCCGGGCTCTACCTGTCCGTGTCCGGGGCCGTGGGCTTCATCGCGGTGTTCGGCGTAGCCGTGCTCAACGGCGTGGTGATGGTTTCCTATATCAACCAGCTTAGGGATCGGGGCATGGAGATCGAGGAGGCGGTGAGGGTCGGCGCCGAGCGGCGGCTGCGCCCGGTGCTGATGACCGCCTCGGTGGCCATCCTGGGGCTTGTTCCGCTGCTGCTGGCCAGCGGCATCGGCGCCAACGTGCAGCGCCCGCTCGCCGCCGTGGTCATCGGCGGGCTGGTGACCTCGACCCTGCTCACCCTGCTGGTGTTGCCCAGTGTCTACCGATGGTTCGCCGTGCCGCGGCGCGAGGTTGAGCTCTAACCGAGGCCCCCACGATGAAAGAGATCAAGGCCTATATCCGCAACAACATGGCCGACGCCACGCGCGGCGCCCAGTTTTTGGGAAGGGGCCCGTAAAGCGGATCACGGGTGCCTGCTACGCGAGGGTGTCGCGCTCAGCTCAGCGATGTCCCCCTGGGCCGGTCTTCGTGGGCGGTCTCGACGCGATCACGCCCCGCCCGCTTGGCGTGGTACAGCGCCGCGTCGGCCCGGGAGACGAAGTGATCGGCGGTCTCGCCGGGATGGTATACGGCCACGCCGGCCGAGAAGGTGGGCGCCTCGATCTCCTCATGATCGGTACGAATGGTCAGTTCGCCGACCCGTGCGCGCACCTTTTCGAGCGCGCGCAGCACCCCACTCAGACCCGTGTTGGGCAGCAGCACGGCGAACTCCTCTCCGCCGTAGCGGGCGACCATGTCGTGATGACGAAACATGGACAAGGCCTGGTCGGCATAGGTGACCAACACGCGGTCGCCCACCGCGTGCCCGTAGGTGTCGTTGATGGCTTTGAAGTCGTCCAGGTCGAGCATCGCCAGGGTGAGCGGGTAGCCGTAGCGATTGACGCGCGCGGCCTCGTCCTGGAGCCGGCGCTGAAACGCGCGCCGGTTGGGTAGCCCGCTCAGCTCGTCGGTGAGGCTGAGCTGGCGCACCTTGTCGAGCTCGTCGCTGAGGGTGCGGCTGCCCTCGGAGACCGTCTGCAGCGTCTGATAGGTCTCGCCCAGCTTGTCGGTGATGGTGCGCTGCTCGGCCAGAAACTTCCCGATCTGCCCCAGCACGTAGTCTCGGGTCGCGCCCGCAAGCCGGGTGTCGGTTTGCCGCTTGAGCTCCGACAGGGCCACCTCAAGCGATACACCGAACTCTTGGTGTTGGCGAATGGTTTCTTCAATCTGTTCGGCCAGGGTCGCCTGCAGGCGGTGTACCTCTCGATTCTTCTCGTCCAGGTGGTGCCGGTAGGCCAAGTTGACTCGCTGCTCCGCGCCCGGCTGTAGCGGCGCTGCGGCAGGGCCCGTTTGCGTCGCCCACCTTTGCGGCACCCCACCCGCCGCACCGGCGCCTCCCAGGAGCGGCTCAAGCAAATCCTCCAGGTCCTGCTCGTGGTCTTCGGCGATCTCGCTGAGGCGCCGGGCCCAGTCGTCGGCGTAGTGCTGGAGCGAGTCCAGCTCGCTGGACAAGAGGGGCGGCTGGAGGCGGCGCTGGATCAGGCGGATGCGCAGGCGCATCGGGTCGTGGGTGGGCAGGCGCTCGGCGCAGGCATCGAGCAGCGTGCCCAACAGGGCCGCATAGCCGCGTTCGCGGCTCCAGGCCTCGGCGACGGCCTCGCTCAGCAGCCGCTCGACCTGCTGGTAGATGAGCAGGCCGGCCGGGTGGCCGCGCAGCTCCGCCAAGAGCTGCAAGGCCTTGCGGACCTCCGGCGGGGTAGGGGGACGCTGTCCGGCTTCGTCTCGCTCTTCATCCATTGATCCGCTCCGGAAGCCCGTGCACCCCCAAAAAAATTCTTGCATGGGTGCTATGGGAAGTAAATGCGCGCTCGTCGGATGTCCTCGGTTGGCCCCGTTCTAGTATCTCCGGCGCTTGATTGGATGAGCGCGGACAATGGCTTGCCCGCGGTGGCCGCCTGGTGAGATATGCGGGCTAGGGCGTGTCGACGGACCGGGCGGATGCTCGAAGCACAGCCGCGCCCGCCCGGCCCGGTGCGGTCAGCGGGCGATCCGGGTGTGCACCGCAGGGGGATGCAGGAGGGTGTTGTGCAGGGTGCACTGCGCCGCGGCGCGCTCGGCGGCCTTGACCCGCGACTTCGGTACGTTCGGCCAGTGGATGTCCATCGCGATGTCGCCGATGCGGTAGGGATCCTCGGCATAGGACCAGCGCAGGCGCATGCGCAGGCCGGCCGCATCCACCGCGATGTGCTCGCCGTAGGCGGCCAGCACCGAATAGGTGCACAGCGCCAGGGAGGTCGCGAACATCTGCAGGGCGCTGAAATGGGCCTGCGGGTCCGCCGGCTCTATGTCCAGCCCGGGCGAGGCGAAATCGCGAAACTCCAGGTCCTCCTTGGCGTGCAGGATTACCTTCATGCCGGCCGCTGTTCGCCTATACCGCCGAGGTCCCGGTGGGCCGCAGGCGGGGGGCGAGCTGCGGGATCGCCGCGGCCAGCACGTCTTCGATTCGTTCGGCGAAGACGACATTCATCTGCTCGCGAACATCCTCCGGCAGGGCGCGCAGATCTTTTTCGTTGCGAGCCGGCAGAATCACGCGCTGGATGCCCGCCCGGCGCGCGGCCAAGACTTTTTCCTTGATGCCGCCCACGGGCAGGACCAGGCCCGATAGCGTGATCTCGCCGGTCATCGCCGTGTCGCCGCGCGCGGCGTGGTTGGTGTACAGCGAGGCCACCGCCGTGGCCATGGTGACCCCGGCAGAGGGGCCGTCCTTGGGGATGGCGCCGGCGGGGACGTGGATGTGCACGCTGCCCTTGGGCGGCTCGATCCCCAGATCGTCGGCGTGGGAGACGACGTAGTTCTGTGCCGCGCGGGCCGACTCCTGCATGATCGTGCCGAGCTGTCCGGTGAGGGTGAGCTTCTGACCCTCAGGGAGTCGGATGGCCTCCACGTAGAGCACATCGCCTCCCGTTTCGGTCCAGGCCAGGCCGGTGACCACCCCGGGGGGCAGGTCCTTGCGTGCCTCCTCGATGAAAAAGCGTTCGGCGCCCAGCATCTCCGGCAGCAAGGCGGGCTCGGCCACAATCGGCTGCATGCGTCCCTCGGCGAACTGCAGCGCCACCTTACGGGCGATTCGCCCGAGCTGGCGTTCGAGCTCGCGCACGCCGGCCTCGCGCGTGTAGCGGCGGATGATCATGCGCAGCGACTCGTCGGGGAATCGAAGCTGTCCCTCGCCCAGTCCCGCCTGCTCGAGCTGACGGTGCACCAGGTAGCGGTGCGCGATCTCCATCTTCTCCTCGTCGCTGTATCCGGACAGGCGCAGGGTCTCCATGCGATCCAAGAGCGGGCCGGGGATCGTGTCCAGCGTGTTGGCAGTGGTGATGAAGAACACGCGCGAGAGATCGAACGGCAGGTCGAGATAGTTGTCGCGAAACTCGTAGTTCTGCGCCGGATCGAGGATCTCGAGCAGGGCCGAGGAAGGGTCGCCGCGAAAGTCTCGCCCCACCTTGTCCACCTCATCGAGCATGAGCAGCGGATTGCGCACGGTGGCGCGGCGGATCGCCTGGAGGATGCGTCCGGGCATCGCCCCGATGTAGGTGCGCCGGTGGCCGCGCAGCTCCGCCTCATCGTGCAGCCCGCCCAGGCTCAGGCGCTCGAAGCGCCGGCCCAGGGCCCGGGCGATAGACTTGCCCAGGGAGGTCTTGCCGACCCCCGGCGGTCCGACGAAACATAAGATGGGCGCCTTGGCCTCAGGGTTGAGCTTCATCACGGCCAGGTGCTCGAGGATGCGCTCCTTGATCTCCTTCAGGCCGTAGTGGTCCTCGTCCAGGACCTGCCGGGCATGATCCAGGTCGAGCTGGTCTTCGGTGACAGCCGCCCAGGGAAGCTCGAGGATGAGCTCCAGGTAGTTCCGTGTCACCTGGTGGTCCGGTGAGGCTGCGGGAGTGGCCTCCAGCCGTGAGAGCTCCCGCTCGGCCTCCTTGCGCACCAGCTCGGGAAGCTGGGCCTCTTCCAGTCGGCCGCGCAGGGCATCCACCTCGGCCTCTTGCGGGCTCTTTTCGCCGAGCTCCTGCTGGATGGCACGCAGCTGTTGGCGCAGCATGTACTCGCGCTGCTCCCGGCCCATCTCGGACTTGGCCTGTCCGGCGATCTCCTTGCGCAGCTTGACCACCTGGATCTCGTGATTGAGAAAACTGTGTACCAGCTTCAGGGCGTCCAGCCGTGTCGGGGCCTCCAGCAGGGCCTGGGCCTTTTCCAGCTCCAGCCCGAGCATGGAGGCGATGAGGTAGACCAAATGCATCGGATCCTCGACCTGCTCGGCGACTTGCCGCAGGTCGAATTCCGGCACCGGCTGGGCCAGGGACTGATACTCGGCACCCAGGGTGGTCAGCTCCCGCAGCAGGGCCTCGGTCTCCGTGGTCGCCTCGCCCGCGATGGGCCGCGGGCGCACGCCGGCGCGCAGATAGGGGGCCGTCTGCGGGAACTCGACGAGCTCGACCCGTTCCAGACCCTGGAGGATGAGCTCTATGGTTTCCTCGGAACGCGCCATGCGTTTGATGACGGCCTTGGTTCCCAGGGTGTAGAGGTCCTTCGGGCTCGGTCGTTCGGCAGCCGCCTCCCTTTGGGCCACCACGACCACCAATTTGTCCTCGCTGGCCAGCGCCGCCTCCAGGGCCGCGACGGACAATGACCGCCCGGCGGAGAACGGTCCCAACACGTATGGGAACAGAACGGTGTTGCGCAGCGGAAAGACGGGAAGCTGCTGCAGCGCGGTCACTTCGGTCATGGTCCGCACCTCTGCGTGCGCACGTGCACCAGGAGCATGCCGCTGTGATACTCGGTTTCCAGCTGCGCGTTCTCCAGGTCGCAGGGGAGCTCAACGGTGCGCGCGAATCGGTTGTAGGCGATCTCCAGCGCGTGGTATTCCGCGCCCTTCACCCGCTCCATGTCCCACCGACGCCCGGTCACGGTGAGCACGCGCCCACTCGCATGCAAGCGGATGTCCTCGGGCCGCACGCCCGCCAGCTCGACCTTCACCAACCATCCGTCGCCGGTGCGATAGATGTCCGTCGCCGGGCGCCAGCTGCGCGGTTGGACGCGCTCAGTCGCGGAAAGACGCAGCCGCCGAGTCAGCCGTAGCAGGTCGTCGATCTCGCGCATTGGTCAGGGCGCTCCTCCTCATACCTTTTTGTTGCACGGGCGGCGGCGGTCGCATTGACGTTTGCGCACCAGCGGCTGCAACCCTTTCTTCCGTGGTGTGACGTCGCACTGAATAGTCTAGTAGACCCCGCTGGTTGGACCTCACCCCGGGACGCACCACGCCCGTCGCGGACGGCTTCGGGACCCGATTCGCCGCCGTCGCCGATCGGCGGGCGTGCGGCGGATTCCCGCCCGTGGGTTCCCCGGCCAGTTGTACGGAAGACTCCGGACCTCGATCCAGGCGCCATGCACAGCCTATGGACCATGCCCGGCAGGACGATGCCTGGGGTACCCGGCATGCCCTCCGCCGGCCGCACCGATAAGCCGCACGAAGAGTGCATAGGCTGTTGCGCTGGGATGAGGGGGAGCGAGACCTGGCACCGGTTGGGACTCGTGCTCACGGGCACGGTGATCGCTGGCTCGCCCCTGTGCGGCGGTCCCCTCGGGCGGGAGCGCCGCGGGGGACGTCGAGCCGGGCCACATCCCCGGCTGGGCGCGGATGACCGGACCTTCGATCCAGTGCAGGAAGCCGGCTAACTCGATTGCGGGATCATCCGACGTTTGCCGTTTCGTGGAGATCGCGAGAACACCGGTTGTCACCGGTTCGCGGCCCAGCGGAGCCCAAATTCGCTTCCGGCAAACTTGTCACTCGAGCCAAAGCCAGTGACTCCACCCCGGGCACCCGCCCTCGGCGCCCAGGGGGCCACAAGATCGCTCCCGGCGATCTTGCGGCCCCAGCGCGGCGCGCGGGCGCTCCGGTCCCGCACCATCAACCCGGATACTGGTGCGCCATGCGGACTAGGCGCTCAGGGGGGCGGGCGGCGCGGCGGGCACGGCCGCGGTAGAGGATCCAGGCCAGGGGCAGTAGCCCGATGCAGGCCAGGGCCAGGCTGGCCGGCGCCCGGACAGCAGTGGGCCGGGCGGTGACCTGCAGCCCGTAAGTGCCCGCCAAGGGGGAGCCCCAGTCCCCAGCGGCGCCGCTCGCGGCACCTGGGCAGGAAGGCCCCGCCGCGCACTGCTCGTACCCCAGGGTACCCGTCACGTCCGGGCCGTTGATGCGCACGCCGGGCATATCCTTGGAGCCGTACACGGTGTGCACGAAGTCCTCCCCCGGGTCCAGAGTCAAGCTGCGCCCCTCGGTGATCGCCGACCCGGAATAGGCCAGCTGCCAGACCACGTTTCCGCCCGGGCTCACCAGGCGCAGCTCGTCTCCGCTGTTGGTCAGCCCCCACGAGCCGGAGGCGGCCTCGACGATGCGCTCGTCGGACCGTCCGCCCATCCAGGCGGTCTCGAAGGCTGATTTGCCCCGGGCCACGATCAAGAAGTCGCCGGGCGCCAGCTCCACGGTCGGCAGCGTGGCCGAGGCCCTGCCCTCGTCCTCGAGGCGCCACTCGCCCAGGGTTGCGGTTGTGCTCCCGTAGTTGAAGAGCTCCACCCACTCGCCGCGGCTGTCCGAGCCGAACGGGTTGGCGAGAAGCTCGGTGATCGCCACCTCCGTGGCAATGGCCGGCTGCATGCAGCCCAACGCGGCGCCGAGCAGGGATGCTTTTACGGCAATCTTGCACATAGCTACCCTCCTTGGTTTGTGTTTAATTTCCACCAGAGGGATTCCGTGTTTCCCTCTGCAGGGTAAGTATACTCGGGTCTGCACGAAAAATGTGCCGGTCCGTGGCTGAAAATCTTGTAGGAAAAATCCGACAAACGGTGGACCCACGGGCGTAGCGGTGGCCCCCCGAAGATGCCGTGCAGCCGCGTTTCTCGCTATACTGCGGTTAAAGGCTGGTTCCCCGACGGACCGCGAACGAGCCGGAGTGGTCATGTCACGAGCAACGTCCGAAAAGCTGAGCTGGGACCTGGACTTCGACGAAGGCGTGTACCTGGCGCGCACTGACCCCGACGGCTTCGAGCGCCGGCGGCGGGCCGTCATCGACGACTTCATCGACAATGCACCGGAGCGTCACCGGCAGCGGCTGCGCGGGCTGCAGTGGCGGATCGACATGGAACGCCGGCGCGCGCCCAATCCCATGGCGGCCTGCGTTCGGATCTCTCAGATGATGTGGGAATCGTTCGCCGGCGAAGGCGGCCTCGCAGACACCCTGCAGCACGGGCCCTCGGCCCGAGGCCGGGCGGGTCGGGTGCTGCAGTTTCCCGGTCGGGCCCGCACTTGAATCAGACCCTGAGCCCGGCTGGTCGCCGGGCCGTGATCCGGCGGCTCCAGGCCGTGCACCGTACCCCGATACGCGCCCGAGTCGCCGCTGGGCTCCCGACACCGGGCCCTGTCCCGTCGCTGAGTTTCTCGGATCGCCCGTTGACGTAGTGCCGCCTCTGCGCGGGGTGGTCCGGTCCCGGGAGTGGCCGTGTAAACGCGGTCCGGCACCTCGCCTGCTGGCCGATCCCCGAATCACGCCCCGCAGGCGCGGCTCTGGAAGGAAAGTGGTAGCCGTAGCTACCGCTTGACTGAAGAGCAAGCCTACGTGCGCGAAGACAAGCCTGAACCGTGATAGGCCAACGGTGCACCGAGTGTGTCGTTACTTGGTTGCGCTGCATTGTGCCTTATCCCTGTTTTATTGCAGTACGTTGCGCCATTGCCGGTGGCCGCCTGGTGAGATATGCGGGCTAGTAACCCCACATACGCGATCGCCGTACACGGCGGCGCGGGGCAGCGCGATGCGCAGGAGGGCCCAGCGTTGCTGCGCGGCGTCACCCATGCCCTCGAGACCGGCCGGGCGATCCTTGCCCCCGGGGGGAGCGCCCTCGATGCGGTGGTGGCGGCGGTCAGCGTCCTGGAGGACGATCCCCTATTCAATGCCGGTACCGGATCGGTGCTCAATCTCGACGGCGAAGCGCAGATGGATGCGGGTGTGATGGTGAGCGAGGGGCTGCGCACTGGGAACGCCGCCGCGCTCCAGGACGTCAAGAATCCGGTCCAGGTTGCGCGCAGGATCATGGAGCAGACCGAGCACGCGCTGATCGTCGGGGAAGGGGCTCGGCGGCTCGCTCGCTTCCTGGGGTTCACCGCCTACGATGTCAAGACCGAATGCCGCGTGCGCGAATGGCGCCGTCGGCGACAAGAGACCGCGCACCACAACGATGTCCTGGACCCGCTGGGGCATGCCCTGCGGAATCGCGGACGCCCGGGGCGGGGTCCATCGGCGCCCGATACGGTGGGCGCGGTTGCCCGCGATTGCCATGGCACACTGGCGGCGGCGACGTCCACCGGAGGGGTGGCCTTGAAGCTGCCCGGTCGGGTCGGAGACAGTTCGATCCCCGGGGCGGGCAACTATGCCTGTCCCGCTGCGGCCGCCTCGGCGACCGGTAGCGGAGAGCTCATGCTGCGGTTTGTCACCGCCAAGGCGGTCTGTGACGCAGTGGCGTGCGGCGATTCCGCATCCCGGGCCGTGACCCGGATATTGGAGCGAATGAGGGCCGAGGTCGGCCACGGCGCCGGAATCATCGCGGTGGACGGGCAGGGCCGGATCGGGGTCGCCCACCATACCCCCGACATGCCTCACGCCTGCGCCAGCAGCCATTCGCCGCATCCCGTGGCCGCCCTGCGTGTGGTGGGCGCCCAGCCGAGCGACTAGCCCGCATATCTCACCGGGATCGCGGGAGCAGGAGCAGGATCGGGGTTCGTAGGCGCCGCTCTGGAGCGAAAGTGGTAGCCGTAGCTACCATTTGAGTGACAAATTCGCCGGGAGCGAATTTGGACAACGCGCAGCGTTGGCCCCCGGAGGGGGCGAGGCCCAGGGACGGGCCGAGCAACAGCAAGCCTACGGACGCGAAGACAAGCCTGAACGCGATAGGCCAATCGCGAAAACAGTGTCATTGCTCCATTCCACTGCAATACGCTTCAGGATGTTGCAAGGTAGCCGTTGGCCGCCTGGTGAGATATGCGGGCTGGCCCGAGTTTTTTCGCCGGGAATAGCCTAGGCGACCGGACAGTGTGCCTGTTTGCCCGCGCTCCATTCCCCGCCCGCTGGCGGCCCAATACGCCTTTTGGCGCCGGCATGTGGGAGATCCGGGCTGGTCCCTGGGCGCCCTGTCGGTATACTCTGGACGGTGCGCTGCCGCGGGACAGCGTGGGAAGATCCATCGTGAACGCCGGTCTCCGCCCTGGGAATGAAGGCTCCGACCGGATCGTTAGATCGTAGAATCATAAAGATTACCAAAGAGGAGTAACGGAATGCACAAAAGAGAAAAATTGGCGGTGCTCGCGTGTGTCCTTGCGTCCGGGCTGGCGCTGGGAACCTCCAATCGTCCGGCCCATGCCGAGGATATGGCCATGGAGCCCCAGCACAGGATCATCATCCAGGTGAGCACTGGCGATTCCCGGACTCAGACGATCGCCTTGAACAATGCCGTGAATCTCCAGAAGGCGTTCGGGCGTGACAACGTCGACGTACAGGTCGTGGCCTACGGCCCCGGTCTGAGCCTGCTGACCAAGAACAGCAAGAATCGCGAGCGCGTCGAGAGCTTGGCAGTGGAAGGGGTGAGCTTCAACGCCTGTGCCAACACCATGCGAAAGATCGAGCGCAAGAAGGGCAAGAAGCCGGAGCTGGCCGAAGGCGTCACGGTGGTCTCGGGGGGAGTGAAGCGTATCCTGGAGCTGCAGGAGCAGGGTTACGGGTACATTCGGCCCTGAGCGCCAGCCCTGCGTATCGGCACCTCCGATACGGCAGGCGCAAGCGGCCGTCCGGCGTTTCGGGCGGCCGCTTTTTTGATATGGATCCCTGCAACGGCCGGCCCGCCAAGGAGCTCACGAGCAGGCAGACACGGCGTTGCCGGTGCCGCACGGTCTTGCTGCGCCTGCGAGCCTTGGGATTCAGGGCCGGGCGGGTCCGCTCGCCGGGCAATCGCCCCGCCCCTGCGTCCGGTGGTCCGCTACCGTCGTGGCCGTCTTCTGCCGCACACATTGGTGTTCACGCAACGGCTTCTTGCGGCTGGCCGATGGATTTTTTGACTAGTATGAGCCCATGGACTTCACCGACAGCCTCCTGCCGGCAGGGTGGCTATGGTCGGCGCATCTGCTCTACTGGCCCATCCTGCTCTGGGCCGCCTATCGGGCGCCGTGGTCCCGGCTGCGCGACAAGGAGCAATCCCACGTCTGGCTTGGGGCAACGGTGGCCGTCATGCTCCTGTGGACCATGAAGGCCGGCTTGGCCGAGGGCATGCAGCTGCATCTGCTCGGCGCCACACTCCTGGTGCTGATGTTTGGTTGGCAGTTGGCGATCGTGTCGACAAGCTTCGTTGTGGCGGGGCTGGCGCTCGCTGAGGGCGACGGCTGGCAGGCGTTTGCGATGAACGCGATGCTCTTGGGCGTTATGCCGGCCATGGTGAGTCAGGGGATCTACCGGTTGGCGGAGCGCTATCTTCCCAACCACTTTTTCGTCTATATTTTCCTGTGCGCTTTTTTCGGTGGGGCGATCGCGATCGGTGCGGCTGGGCTGACCGGCGCAGGGGTGCTTGGCCTGTCGGGCGCCTATAGCCTGGAGTACATCAACTATAATTACCTGCGCTACGTCCCGCTGATCATGTTCCCCGAGGCGTTCATCACGGGCATGCTCACCACCCTGTTCGTGGTGTATTATCCCGCCTGGGTGAGCACCTTCGACGACGCGCGCTACCTGCGGAATCGGTAGCTTCGGGCTCAGGGGTCGGCGCGTGCGGCCAGGAGCTGGGCCCGGATGCGGCTGCGCCGTACGACCCACATCATGGCGGCCGCGTAGTCTTCAAGGGAGGCGTACTCGTTGTCCCGCGGCGTTCCAGCCTGGCGCAGGCACCAGCGAAAGGCCTCTGCCGGACGTCCGTAAGCCAGCTCGGTGAGCGCCGGGTGGCGCCGCCCGTCGGTTGCTGCGCGATCCAGCTCCCCCGCGAACCGCGCGATCTTGCGCACGTGATAGCCTGCAACCGGGTCGCCCGCGTCGGCGCGGGTGATGCAGGTCTCGACGGCCGGGTGTCGCATGCGATGCAGCGCCGCAAGCTCTGGGTCGGCGAGCAGGGTTCGCCAGGGCGTGGGTCGGACGCTCCCCGCCGTGTCCTGGGATTCGGAGGCCTTCTCGACCAAGATCAGGCCCACGATGGCGGATACGGGGTCGGCGTGGATCGCCGTGCTCGTGCACCCCAGGGATAACGCGAGGATCCATCCCTTCGATTGCTGTAGCCGTCGTTGCTTCATCGGATATCCCTCGCCCGATCGCTGCGGCCAGACTAGCAAGGGATGGAGGATTGTTCCGACGACCAGATCACAGAATGGTGCCGGGATTTCGTCGCAGGCATGCCCCGCCGGGCCCTTTTCCGAAGAGATTGTGAACTGGATCACACTTTCTGCGGGGAGGCGGGCGGATTTGACGGCGCATCATTGACGCCGGCGGCCCAGCGGTGCGGGCTAGATGGGGGCGCGGCGCTCTATGCCCCTGCGTCGTACGATCTTGCGTCGATCATACTCTACGATGATGCCGTTACGATCCACCAGCGGGAACGCCGCGTGCGAGGCGTGCCTGCGGCGTTCCCGCCCTTGGCGACGGTCCACCCCGCAGCGCACGACATAGCCCCGGTCCGCGCCCATGTCTGACAACCGCTCGGGCTGTGGGCTGGATACGAACGCCCTGGCAGCGCTGCAAAATACGTATACCATGATCCCTATGAGAACCAGGGCGACGATGCCCAAGACGACCAGGATCGTCCCCATCACCAATCCTCATTGAAAGCGGCTCGACGTTCTGCGGCTATAGCAAGAACGGTGCCAGCAGGATTTTGTGCAGTCCACACGAGACGTTGCGCACCCAATGCAAATCGACGAGTGCCCCATTGTAAAGGCAGCTGACACTCGACTGCACGCGGGTGTCTCCCCTCTGGACCGGGTCTCCTGTGGCACGGCGGCGCGCGCCGCGCTCGTGCTCACTCCGTCCCGGCTTCCGGCTGCTGTCGTCCGGCGCGCCCGGGCCGGGCGATCAGCCTGCCGAGCAGTAGCCCCGCCGGCAACACGATCACCGTCAGCCAAAGGGGAAAATATCGGATCAGCGCGCGGCTCGTCTCGGCGTCGAACAGAGCGCCGTGCAGGCGAGCATAGACGTCAACCCCCAAGAGCAGGATTCCCGCCGTGACGAAGATTTCCCCCCGATTGAGGATCGTGAAGCTGCTGTACGCCAGGTAAGGGACAAGGCTCCAGATCAGGCGTCCCCAGGACAGCTTGTAGGCGCCGGTGGGCTGAGGATCGAATGACGTTGCCAGGGCCAGCACGAAACCCGTGAGGATGATCACGTAGGCCGCGCCGCGCGCCGTCTCGATGTCCTTGATCATGGGCGGGTGCCGTCAGGGGGCGTGAAGGCGGGTGACAGTCTCAGCATAGTCGCCCGTGCGCCGGTCCGTGCGGCAGATGCACCCGGCGCGGTTGCCGTTGCCCGTAGCTGCCCGAGCACGGCATTCTTCTCGTGGCCCCATCCGGACCGGCGAACCCGAAGGTCGGGGCGGCCGGCCGACGCCCTTGCGGATCCGGCGCGCACCCGGTGGGAAAGGTGACGTAATGCGGCCTAGCCGCCGCGCCGCTCAAGGGCGCCGGCGCCGCGGCCTGCGCCCCTGGTAGCGGGCGATCGACCGCACCAGCGTGCGATAGGGCAGCGCATCCAGGTCTTCGTACTCGGCGGCGGTGCGTCTCACCAATGCGTGGATATCCGCCAGGCTGTCCGACTCCGACTCACCGCAAATCAGTTGCTTCAGGCCGAGCAGGCCGCCACACTGGACCCTGATCTCGTGCGCATGAGGGAACGGGCCGGGCATGCCGGTGCGCTTGAGGACGAAAGCGGCGTTTCGGCGCATGTGCTCGAGCAGCCGGCGGCATTGCTGCTGCGCCGAGCCATCCGAGCAGCCCACTGCCTCGCGTTCCCCGATATTGGTCGTGGTCAGCTTCTGACAGCCGAATCGTCGCGTGAGCAGCGCCTTCTCGAAAACGCAGCGCCGTTCGTTCACTGCCCGGTACAGATCTCGATATTCGTCTTCGTCGATCGCGTGGATCGACGCCCCGCCTCGTGCGCGAGCCCAGCGGCCCGGCTCGATTATCGACCGCCGATTGACCGGCGGGCAACAGCTTCCTTGCGCGAGGGGCTGCCTCGCCGGAGGCGGACGGGTCCGGACTGCGCGTGCAGCCGGTGAACGACAATCCCGTTCCGCCCCGGGAATCGGCGTACAGCGTTTAGCGCCGCCGTTCAGGCGGGGTTCACGGGGACCAAGTTAGCCTTGAATCGAGGTCCGGGCAGTCGGACTCCGACCAGGAGGTGAATCATGAGCGTTCGCAGCATCGCGGTTACCGGCGGCGGGATGGTTCTGGCACTGTTGTTGGCGGGTGCAGGCACTGCGCAAGCCGGTCACGAGGATCGAGGCGGGGCAACAATCCAGCACGTCTCGGCTGGCCACCACCGGTCCCACTGGAATCATCACCGGTATCGCCATCGGCCTGCGGCACGACACCCCCGGCATCGACACCACCAATCCTGGCGCCATCGCGCCCATGGCCATCGCGGCCATGTGAGCCGCCGCTATGGGCGCCACCGCCACGGCGGGTACTACCGCCATCGCTGGTACGAGCGCGGGCCACGCTACGGCTTCTATTTTTACTATCGGGATTGACGAGGGGCGTGCGGCGCCGTCCCTCGGGTGCCCCCATGGTGGCGCCTTTGAGCAAAGGCCGGAGGGTCCCTCAGCTATCCTCGCCCGACGGGCGGGGCTCGCGCCTTTGAGTGAGCAGTCGCTCGGCCTCGCCGCTGCTGCGGGCGTAGATCAGGCGGAACGTGTGGTCGGCGTTCGCCGCGAGCGCTCTGCGCAGGGATCGGACACGCTGCTTGGCCTCGCGATAGCCGGCGAACGAGTCCACCGGCTCCAGGGTACGGTTGTCGAAGACCTTGTAGACGAAATAGGGCATGGCGATCGCTTCGGGGGAAGGATTCTCGCACCGGGCGCCGGTGATTGCCAATGTGTATGTGTATGCTCGCCGGCACCGGGGACCAGCCATGGCGACAAGCGCGGTGCCCTCCGCGCCGAGGTCAGCGCAACCCGAGCGATTGTGCGGGCGATATCCCGCATGGTGGCCGAGTGGATCGCCCCGCGGGGCCTGAGGTATGATGCCTTCGGCCCGCCCGACCGGGCCCGCGTTTCCAGCGACCGAATCCGCTGCTGTCGAGGTTCCCATGAGTGACCCCGAGCTGACCAAAGAGGAAGCCATTCTCCGCCAAGTGCGGCGAACCCTCACTCGGGTGATCAAGGACACTGCCACCGCGCCGGGGATGGTCCACCCTCTCAACGAGGAGACCATTGCTGAGCTGCGCCGGTGCCTGTTGCTGATCTCCGAGCGCGAGGTCGAGCTCAACGGCGCAGCAGGCCGTTCGATGGAGATGCGCCCTCGCTTCGCCGACGAGCGCCGTCCCGGCGACGAGGTCGTGGTCCACCTGGACACCTCCTCGCTGCGGCGCAAGCCCGATCCTTCCCCGGATTCGCCTGAAGACTGAATCTGCCCCCAACCTGAAGCGCCTCGAAAAGGCGCGCGCCCGGCGAGACATGCGGGCTAGAAAGCGTCGCACCCCGGGGTAGAAGCCTGCTGCCTCCCAAAAGAATACTTGACTGTTTTTCTCAACATTACTACATTAGGGTTACCTAATACGCTGATAGAGCCAATTTGCGGAGGTGCGATATGAGCGGCCTGATTCCCAATTTCCCGATGAATGGTGTGGTTACGGTCAACCGCGTCATCCTCCGGCCCCAGTACACGGTCGAGGACCTGGAGGAACGGGTGGCCATGCTTTGCGAGAACGTCAAGACCTATCACTCCGACTCGGGGTTCATCGGCGGCTTCGTGTGCATGAATACGGGGAACATCTCCAACGAGGGCAGCACCATCGGCCAGGCGGTGGAGAGTCCCCTCAAGGACAAGGAGGCGCTGATCGTGACCTTCTGGACCTCCCTCGAGGACCACGAGCGGTCCCATCGCAGCGAGACCTTCCAGCCCCTGTTCAAGCAGGTGCTGGAGCTGTGCGAGAACGGCAACGAGGAGATCGCCTACGACATGCTGTGGTCGGGGGCGGCCTACAGCAAGGAGGACGCGGAGGCGGCACGCGAGGCCAAGCGCCGGCACCAGGCCGCCTGATCGCGCGGGGAACCTGCGGCGGGCGCCCCGGCGCCACGGCGGCGCGATGCTCAGGAGTCCAGGCCGCGCCGGGCCCGCTGGCGCGGCATGCACATGACGTCGATGAGCTGATCCTCGAGCTCGATACGTTCGGCCAGCTTCTCGCCCAGGCGCGACAAGTCTTTCTCCAGGCCGGGAAGGCACCCGTCCTTACCGGCATCTTCGTAGCGGTCGTTGAAGTCGACGATGGCCTGAGTGATCTCGGCGATGCGCGGATAGACGCGCTCGGCGAGCTCGAGCACGGCGCGTCTCCGCTCCCGGTCCTCTTCCAAAAATCGGTACAGCCGAAAGTGGGCGCTGGCGGTGTAGTCCACCAGCACCTCACAAAATTCCTCCAGCAGATCCACCACGCCATCGTCGTCCGTGAAGGGCCGTCCGGCTGCAAGCTGGCTGTACAGGGACAGCATCTCCGTGCGCATCCTGACCAGGTCCTGGATCAGGCTGTGCGACTCTGACCGGCGCTCCTCCACGTTTTGGTTTCCCAGCTGCATGTTTCCCCTCCCGCAACGGCTGCGCGGTCTGCCTCGTCCAAGAATAACCCTCGGCATATTAGGGGTGCAACATGGGGGCGCGCCGCGCCTCGTCCGGGCAGCGGCCGGTTCAGGGCCTATTCAGGGGCTTCGAAGTAGTGTCGATCCAGGACGCGACAAAAGGAGGCCGCAACATGAAGCTTCTTGCTGTGACGTTGGCTGCCGCTGCCGCGGCGGTCGCCGTGCCGGCCCCGGCCCACGCTCATGGCACACCGCCCGGCGAGGGGGAATACCTCGATTATGCGCGCGTGGTAGCCGTCGAGCCGGTGTACGAAACGATACGCGTGAGCCAGCCGGCAGAAGAGTGCTGGGACGAGCGGGTACACCGGCGCGGGCCTGCACGCCGGTCCGCCACCCCGGTGGTGGTCGGCGGCATCGTCGGAGGCGTGATCGGCAGCCACATCGGCAAGGGGCGGGGCCGGGACGCCGCGACGCTGGCGGGGGTTTTGCTGGGGGCCTCGATCGGCAACGATGTGCGTGAGCGCGGCGCCCCGGGCCCCGCCCGGGTGGACTACGAGAGGGTCTGCCGCCGGGTCGATCGCGTGAGCGAGGAGCGCCGGCTGTCGGGCTACCACGTGGTCTATCGCTATCGCGGACACACCGGTGAGACCTTCCTGGACCACGACCCGGGCCCGCGCTTGCGGGTGCGCGTATCGGTTCTCCCGGCCGACTGACGCAGGGCTCGGACAGGCCCCGAGAGGATGGCGTTTGCGGCCGGATCGGTTCACACTGTGACGCAGACCTGAAGGGCCAACGAAGGATGTCCTCGATGTTTCGCCCGCGCGCATGGCTTGTGCTCGCCGCTTCGATCGCCGCCGCCACACCGGCTTTCGGCAAGGCCGCCCGCGCCTGGCGTGGCGTTGCCCCCGGGGCGTCGGCCGCGGTTCTGATTGCGGCCCAAAAGACCGTGACGGACGAAGAGGCCGCCGAGCTGGCCCGGCGGGCCACCGGCGGACGCGTATTGTCGGTCAAGCGGGCCGCGCGCGACGGGCGCACGCTGTATCGCGTCAAGGTGCTCACCCGGGGTGGCGTCGTGCGCTCGGTGTTCGTAGACCCGCAGACCGGGGAAGTCGTCGAGTAGCCGGACCGCGATGCGCGTGCTTGTGATCGAGGACGAGGCGCCGCTGCGCGAGCAGCTCGCCGCGCAGCTCTCGGCCCAGGGATTCGTCGTAGACAGCACGGGCGACGGCTCGGAGGGGCTGTACCGCGGGAGGGAGTACCCTTGGGATGCCGCCGTCGTCGATCTGGGCCTGCCCGGTGTCTCCGGCATGGAGATCATCCGGCGCTGGCGTGCCCAGGGTCGCGATTTCCCGGTGCTCGTTTTGACCGCGCGCGGTCGCTGGCACGAAAAGGTCGAGGGGCTGGAGGCCGGCGCCGATGACTACATGGTCAAGCCGTTTCGCATCGAGGAGCTGATTGCGCGGCTGCGCGCATTGATGCGGCGCAGCGGCGGGTGGACGCGCTCGGTGCTCGAATGCGGCCCGATCGCCATGGACATGGCAAGGCAAGAGGTGCACGTGGACGGCCGGGGGGTCGAGCTTACCGCCTACGAGTACAAGGTGCTCGAGTATCTCATGGTGCATGCCGGCGAAGTGGTCTCCAAGACCGAGCTCACCGAGCACGTCTACCGTCAGGACTATGACCGCGACAGCAATGTCATCGAGGTCTTCGTCACCCGCCTGCGGCGCAAGCTCGATCCGGACAGCCGGCTCAAACCCATAGAGACCCTGCGCGGTCGCGGCTACCGATTCGCGCTGGACCGTGGTCCGGCATGACGATGTCTCTCACGCGGCGCCTGTTGCTGGCCGCAAGCGTGGTGCTGGTGGTGTTCCTCGGTCTGACCGGCTGGATCCTGGACCGGGCGTTTACCCGAAGCGCGGAGGCCGCGCAGCGCGATCGGCTGCAGGGTCACATCTACGCCCTGCTCGCGGCCGCGGAGCTGGATGCCCGCGGCGCGCTGCGCGTCGCCGAAAACCTGCCCGAGGCACGTTTTGCCACGCCCGGCTCGGGACTGTATGCGCGCGTCCTGGACCCGCGGGGCGAAGCCGTTTGGCGCTCGCCCTCGCTGCTGGGCGCCCGGCTGGCCTTCACCGCCGGCAACGCCGCGCCCGGCGAGGCAGTGTTCCGGCGCGTGCACACCAGCCCCCCGGAATATTTTCTGCTGGATTTCGGCGTGGCCTGGGAGCGGGGTGACCACGGGCGCAGCCGGTATACGTTCCAGGTGGCCGAGACACTCGAGCGATTCACTGCCCAGGTCGGCGGGTTTCGGCGCAACCTCTGGAGCTGGCTGGCCGGGCTGGCGCTGGTGCTCCTGGCGGTGCAGGGCAGCATCCTGCGCTGGGGGCTGGCGCCCTTGCACAAGGTCGCGGGCGACCTTGCGCGCATCAAGTCCGGGTCGGCCGGCCGCCTGGACGGGCGCTACCCCCGCGAGCTGGCGGGACTGACCGACAGCATCAACTCGTTCATCGCCTCCGAGCGGGCCCAGCGGGATCGCTACCGCGATACCCTGGGAGACCTGGCCCACAGCCTCAAGACACCGCTGGCGGTGATCCGCGGCGCGCTGGACGGCCCGGAGATGTCCGAGGGGAGGCGCCGGACGCTGGAGGAGCAAGTGGATCGTCTGGGACAGATCGTCGACTACCAGCTGCAGCGCGCGGCAACCTCGGGCAGCCCCGTCCTGGGCGCGCCGCTGGCGGTGGCGCCGGTGCTCGGGCGGGTGGTGCGCAGCCTGGATACCGTATATGCGGAGCGCGGGCTCGAACGCCGCGAGCACATCGACGAGCGCAGCCTCTTTCGCGGCGACCAGGGCGATCTCATGGAGCTGCTCGGCAATCTGTTGGAGAATGCATACAAGTGGGCGCGCGCCGCCGTGGCCGTTTCGGTGCGCCCCACCGGCCCCCGACTCGGCGCGGTGGAGATCCGCGTAGAGGACGACGGCCCGGGGATCCCGGCCGCGCAACGGGCGGCCGTGCTCGACCGGGGGGTGCGCGCGGACGGTCAGGTGCAGGGACACGGGATCGGGCTCGCGGTGGTCCGCGACATTGTCGATACCTACGGGGGCACCATGGAGCTCGGCGAGTCCGAGGAGCTGGGGGGCGCCCGTGTCACCATCTGCCTGCCGAACGGATGAGCACCATGGAAAACATGTCGCGACTGCTGCAGATCATGCGCCGCTTGCGCGAACCCGAGCGCGGCTGCCCGTGGGATCGCCGGCAGAGCTATGCCAGCCTGGTCCCTTACACCCTGGAGGAGGCCTACGAGGTGGCCGAGGCCGTCGAGCGCGGCGAGGACCCGGGCCTGCGCGAGGAGCTGGGCGATCTACTGTTTCAAGTCGTCTTCTATGCGCAGATCGCGGCCGAAGAGCATCGCTTCGATTTCGACGACGTGGCCGGGGCCATCGCCGACAAGATGGAGCGAAGACACCCCCATGTGTTCGGCGATGCAGAGGTGGCCGATGAGCGCCAGCAAAACCTGGCCTGGGAGGCCCACAAGCAGCACGAGCGTGCCGGGGAGGGGCGGGAGGGCGCGCTGGACGGGGTGCCCCGCGCCTTGCCCGCCCTGGTGCGAGCCTACAAGCTGCAGGGGCGCGCGGCACGGGTGGGGTTCGATTGGGAGCGGGACGAGCAGGTGCTGGAGAAGGTCCAGGAGGAGCTGGCCGAGCTGCAGGACGAGCTCGCCGCCGCGGCGCCCCCGGCCCGGCTGGAGGAGGAGCTCGGGGACCTCCTGTTCTCGTGCGTGAACCTGGCGCGTCGCTTAGAAGTCGATGCCGAGGGTGCGCTGCGGCGGGCCAACGACAAGTTCGAGCGCCGCTTTCGCGCCATGGAGCGGCGAATGGCGGGCGGCCCGCGGCCGGTCGGGCAGGCGGACCTGCAGGAAATGGACCGGGCCTGGGAGCTGGTCAAGGCGCAGGAGACCCCCCGCCCCGGCTAGCTTCGATCTGCAGGAGGCCTCGACGTGTACTATCGCTTCGTCGCGCTGCGCTTCCGCTGCAGCGGCTGCGGTCGCTGTTGCCACGGCGACGACGATTCGTTCATCGCGGTCTCCGGCGAGGAGGCCGAACGCATCCGCCGGTACTTGGGATTGTCGGCGGCGTGGTTCCGGCGCCGCTACCTGGTGCCCCTGGACGGCGGGGAACGGGGCCTGCGCATCGATGCCGGCGGGCGCTGCGCCCTGCTGGGTCGGGATGGGCGCTGCCGCATATATCCCGTGCGTCCCACCCAGTGTCGCACTTACCCCTTCTGGCCGGAGAACGTGGCCAGCCGTTCGGCCTGGCTGCGTGAGGCGCGGCGCTGCGAGGGAATCGGCCGCGGTCCGCACTACCCCCGGCGCTATGTAGAGGCCCAGCTGCGCCGCCTGGAGGAGGACGACGGCTGAGCGCGGAATGCAGTGCAGGGGGTCAAGCCGTCAGATGAGACAGGCCCAGCTGTGCCTGCTGGCCGAACAGCCTGAAGCTCTCGAAGTCGTCGGCGTCCAGCTCGCGGCCACTGGGCCGCCGGTCGGCGTGCAGCACACCGATGGCCTTGCCGTGGATGGACAACGGCATCGCGAAAAACGCCGCGTTGCCGGTGACCTGCCGCAGCTCGTCGGTGATCAGGTTACGAACGGGGGCCTCGGGCTCTTGCGGCACCCACAAGGCGGTGCGCTGCTGGATCACGTAGTCCAGCACGTTTCGCGGCGGATCGGAGAGCTGGAAGCGAAACTGCCGCATGAGTTGCTGCCGGTCCCACCCCAGGGCGTGCTTCGCCCGCAGGGCCGTGCGCTCCGGTGACACCAGGGCGAATACGGTGCGGTCCATGCCGACGCCGCGGTAGATGCCCTCCAGCACCATCTCCAACAGCAGGTTGAGGTCGGGGCTCTCATCCACCAGCAGCTGGGAGAGCTGGCGCAGGATGTGCAGCTGCAGCTCCCGGTCGGCCTTCGGGAACCGGCTTCTTTCCGCTTCGTCTCCGGACTCACCTTGCCCGGGCCCCTCGGCGGCCAGGTCCCGGGGCACCGGGATCAGTCCGCTGGCCTTGCCCGCCCCTAGATTGGACATGGCCACCGCGGCGTCCCTTGCGTTGTTGTGGATCAGGCGCGTCGCCTTGTCCACCGGCATGTAGAGGGATTCGGCCGCTCGTATGAGCAGCTCTTTCACCTCGGGGGTATCCCACCCGTCCTCGGCGGCCTCCGCGAGCTCGCGCCCCAAGGCGATGTTCATGGTCCGCGCCTCGTGGTCCACGCCCTGTCCCAGGGCCTGGCCCAGCAGACTGCTCAGACGCCACTCGCGGTTCAAGGCGGCGCTGAGCTCGGCCAGGGAGAAGCCCAGCGCCTCCCGCTCGGCCTCCGCCAGTGGTCGTTTCGTGTCCTCGAGAGTCCGGTTCAGACGGGTGGCGGCGTCGGGGTCTACGTCATCGGCGAAGCACCAGAAGGCCATACGACCCAGGTGGAGCAGCAGGGTGGCGATGAACACCTCCTCCGGCGATCTGTCGCCACGATGCTGGGCCAGGGTCCTCGCCTGCACCGCGGCGTGAAAGGAGCGCGCCATTTCGCCGACCACGCGGGCCTTGTTGGCCCCCTCCACGAAGCTGTCGATGATGGCGATCGACAAGCAGATGTTGCGCACGGTTTCGAACCCGAGCACGACGATCGCCCGGCTCACCGTGTTGATGCTGTTGCGGCTGGCATTGTAGTAGCTGCTGTTGGCCATGCGCAGCAGCCGTGTGGTCATGGAGGCGTCTTGTAGGATCAGCCGGGCGAGCTCCGTGACCGAGCTCTCGCCGCGCGCGGCCTCGCCGGCGATCATGCGCGCGGTGTGTGCAAGCGCCGGCATCTCCTTGTTGCAGAGCTGCTTGACCCAGTGCTCCAGGCTCTTGGGCGGACCGGCGGCGATGTTGGGCTCCATGATCGGGAGGGCGGATTTGATTGCGGGCCCCACCCCCTTTTTCGGCGCGAATGCCGGCGCACTTGAGCGCTCCCCACCGCCGGGGCCGCGGGGATGCACCGTCGTGCAACATGCGGGCTTCGCGGGGAACCGACCTGCACGATCGCGGTGCACGGCGCCTCTCCGTGCACCAGGCTGAGGCGATAAGGCGCACCATTTATGGGTGTGATCCGGTCAACGTGTTGTTGTTTAAGCAAAAACTGACTGGGCATGTTTCGTGCATCGACGGGCGGAATCTCCCAACACGTGTGTCGGAGCAGTTATGGAGACACTCCAAGCGGGTACAGATGTATTGTTCGTCCTGTTGGGCGCCGTAATGGTGCTCGCCATGCACGCCGGTTTCGCCTTCCTGGAGGTCGGGACCGTGCGCAAGAAGAACCAGGTCAATGCCCTGGTCAAGATCATCACCGACTTCAGCGCCTCCACGATCGCCTATTTTTTCATCGGGTACGGCCTGGCCTACGGCATCGACTTCCTGGCGGCCGCCCACACCCTAACGGAAAAAAACGGCTATGAGCTGGTGAAGTTCTTTTTCCTGTTGACCTTCGCGGCGGCTATCCCGGCCATCGTATCGGGCGGCATCGCCGAGCGCGCCCGGTTCTATCCCCAGCTCGGCGCCACCTTTCTGTTGGTCGCACTGATCTATCCGCTGTTCGAGGGGATCACCTGGAACGGCAACTTCGGCGTGCAGTCGTGGATCGGCGCGACCTTCGGCGCAGAGTTCCACGACTTCGCCGGCTCCGTGGTGGTGCACGCGGTGGGCGGCTGGATCGGGCTGGCGGCGGTTCTGATGCTGGGTCCTCGGCGCGGGCGCTACGGGCGCAACGGCGAGGTCTTCGCCCACCCACCGTCCAATATCCCTTTCCTAGCGCTGGGTGCCTGGGTGCTGACCGTGGGCTGGTTCGGGTTCAACGTGATGTCGGCGCAGAGCGTCGATGCGGTCAGCGGCCTGGTGGCCGTCAATTCCCTGATGGCCATGGTGGGAGGCGTGCTGTCGGCCCTGGTGGCCGGGCGCAACGACCCCGGTTTCATCCACAACGGGCCCTTGGCCGGTCTGGTGGCGGTGTGCGCAGGCTCCGACGTCATGCATCCCCTGGGCGCGCTGGTGACCGGCACGGTGGCCGGGGTGCTGTTCGTGGTGACCTTCACCCTCACCCAGAACCGCTGGAAGATCGATGACGTCCTGGGCGTCTGGCCGTTGCACGGCCTGTGCGGCGTTTGGGGCGGGCTCGCGGCGGGAATCTTCGGCCTGGAAGCCCTGGGCGGCCTCGGGGGGGTGGGGTTTGCGGCCCAGCTTTCGGGCACGTTGCTCGGGGTGGCGGTCGCGCTGGTCGGGGGATTGGCCGTCTACGGCCTGGTGCGTGCCACGGTGGGCCTGCGGCTCACCCATGAGCAGGAGTACGAGGGCGCCGACCTCAGCATTCACAAGATCGGTGCCACATCCCCCTACGAAGGATGAGCCGGGGACAATCGTGACCTGCCGTGACGGCCTTTGCCTCCGGTGAACCCGGCGGTCCATGCAACTATCGGGTTCACGCCGATGAGTGAGTCACGACCCGGCCGCGGACAGCTCGAACCGAATCGAAGCCGTCACTCCTCGTGGACGGTCATGGCGATGGGGAAGTGGTCACTGAAGCCATCGTTGTTGACGGAGTCTTTCCGCCCGAACCGCACCGGCTTGGGGTAGTCGCCGTCGTCGACCATCTCGGGCAGGCGGACAACCTCCACCGTCGCGGCGTCGGTGCGCACGCCTTCGCCGCCGGTGGCGAGGCTGCGCGAGATCAGGAACTGGTCGAGCACGTTCGGGTTGTTGCTGAAGTAATGGGTGCCGATTCCCTCGCCGAGGATCGGCCACATGAGGTTGAGGAGCTTCGGGCTTCGCGCGTTCATCACCTTCGCGCGGCTGCGCTCGCCGAGGGCGTGCTCGGTGATCGAGCGATCGTGAGGCTCGTCATTGAAGTCGCCCATGGCCAGCACCATCGCCCCATCGCCGTGAATCTCTCGAATACGTTCGTGAAAGTACGCCAAGGTCTCGCCGGCGATGATGCGGTACGGCTCGCTCGAATATTGCCCTCCGCTTCGCGACGGCCAGTGGTTGCCGATGACCACCAGCAATCGTCCGCTCGCGGTTCGGAAGTTGACTTGAAACAAGTCTCGGGTGGCCGCGCGCTTGACGATAAAATGGGAAAACTGGTCCTCAGCCGCAAAGCGATCGGCATCGAAGACGAAGGCGACGTCAATGCCGCGGCGGTCGCTGGTATCAGCGTGAGCTACGGCGTAGTCGCGGCCGAGTGGTGCCAGCGCCGCCACCAGGAGATCGAGAACGTGCTCGTTCTCCACCTCGCAGGCACCAAGCAGATCCGGCCCGCGCCCGCCGTTCATCTGTTGAATGATGGAAGCGAGCTGGTTCACCTTGCGGTCCAGCACCGCCTGGCTCCAGCCGTCGAGCTCGCGGGCCAGGGTCCGCTGCAGCTTCTCCGAGCGGCGAGGGGAATTCTCGACGTCGAAGAGGTTCTCCAAGTTCCAAAAGGCGACGTAGTGCTCGGTCATGAGTGCCTCCGTGCGCGGGTGCACACCGGGGTTGCGCGCCGCGGCAGCACCGAGAGAGCGGAAAGTCGGGAAGCGTGCCGAACAGCTCGGAGGCGCGCAAGGCGATCGTATCACGGGCGCGGCTTCGGGCGGAACGCTGCCCGGCCGGTCCCTGAGTGCTCAGGCGCAGGGACGGCAGGCGCATCAGGGCCTCGAGGCGCAGCTTCGCCGCCGAGTGCGGGCTAGCCCGCATGTTGCATCAGTGTCCGGGATGATGGCGCAGGACAGGTGCGCCTGGGCGCCGCTCTGGAGCGAAAGTCATAGCCGTAGCCATGGCTTGAGTGAAGAGCAAGTCCAGGCGTGCCTGGACCAGCCAGGGCCCGGATAGGCCACGGGCCGGTGACAAACCGTACTTTCGCAATTTGCACCCACATCGATGGTTTCACGTTCGGTTTCAGCGAGCGGGTATACGGCCCGGGGCCGGCTGGTGCAATATGCGGGCTAAGTGGCCGAGCCGGCTCACCCCCCGGACATCGGCGTAACGATAGGCTGCACGCACCCGGCGTCCGGGAACGTCGAAGGGGCCGCAGCGCTGCCGGGGAGCGTGAAGTCACGAAGAAGTCACGCTGAGGGAGCGGAGGGGGAAAGGGCCTCGGGATAACCCTTTGACGGAATTGGTCGGGGTGACTGGATTTGAACCAGCGACCCCTGCCTCCCGAAGGCAGTGCTCTACCAGGCTGAGCTACACCCCGTCGGCATCGTCAGTAGTGGCGCTGCACGGCGAACTCCGCCAGCGCGAGCAGTGCATCCTTATATATCGACGGAGGAAGCGGCTCCAGCGCCCGCGTGGCGTTTCCGGCCTCCTCTCTGGCGAGGCGTGCAGTGTACGTGATGGCCCCCGTGGATTCAATGGCCGCCAGCACCTCCTGGATGTGCTCGCGCCCGCCCTCTTGCACGGCCTCGCGCACGATCGCGGCCTGCCGGCGGGTGCCCTGGGCCATGGCGTAGATCAGGGGCAGGGTGGGCTTGCCCTCGGCCAGGTCATCGCCGACGTTCTTGCCCGTTTCTGCCGAGGCGGCGCTGTAGTCCAGCACGTCGTCGATGAGCTGGAACGCCGTGCCCAGGTGCAGACCGTAGGTGGCCATCGCGCGTTGCTCGGCCGGTGATCGTTTGGCCAGCACGGCGGCGAGCTGCGTCCCGGCCTCGAAGAGCTTGGCCGTCTTGCAGCGGATCACTTCCAGGTAGTCCTGCTCCGAGGTGTCGGGGTCGTGGCAGTTGAGCAGCTGCAAGACCTCGCCCTCGGCGATGGTGTTGGTGGCATCGGCCAGGATCTCCATGACCCGCATGCTGTCCACCTCCACCATCATCTGGAAGGCGCGCGAATAAAGGAAATCGCCCACCAGCACGCTGGCCTCGTTGCCCCAAATGGAGTTGGCCGTCTCGTGCCCGCGGCGCAGCTCGGAGGCGTCCACCACGTCGTCATGGAGCAGGGTGGCGGTATGGATGAACTCGACGATGGCGGCGATATCGATGTGCAGGGGCCCGTCGTACTCGCAGGTCCGGGCGGCGAGCAGGACCAGGGTGGGGCGCAGGCGCTTGCCGCCGCTGTTGATGATGTAGTGTCCCAGCTGGTTGATGAGCGCCACGTCCGAGCACAGGGCCTGCTGGATCAGGGCGTCCACCCGACCCATGTCCGCGGCGATCAGGGCGCGGACGGCCTCGATGTCCATGGGCTGCTTCGGATGAACGGTCGCCATTTCGGGGAAGGGCCTTGCGGGCGTGTCCAGTGCGTGGGCGCGGTCGGGGCACCTAGTCTACTCGCTGGTGGGGGCCCGATCCAGAAGGGCGGGACGATCTCGTTGACCCGGGCGCCAAATTGCGGCTAAAATGCCCGGTCTTTCGACCGAGGTTTGGTGTGGGGGCATCCGCCATGTACGCCGTCTTCAAAACCGGGGGCAAGCAGTATCGCGTCAGCCAGGGCGAGACCGTCCGTGTGGAGCGGCTCGCGGGGCAGGAGGGCGCCGCCTTGGAGTTCGACACCGTTCTGATGGTGGCCGAGGGCGATGCCGTCAAGATCGGCACCCCGTATCTCGACGGGGGCAGGGTGACCGCCAAGATCAAGGGACACGGGCGCGCCAAGAAGATCGAGGTGATCAAGTTCAAGCGGCGCAAGCACCACGACAAGCGCATCGGGCATCGCCAGAGCTTCACCGAGCTCCAGATCACCGGGATCAGCGCTGGGTAAGAGCGCGCCGGTCCTCCCGTTCGAAACGAGGTAATCGCAATGGCACACAAGAAGGCTGGGGGCAGCACCCGAAACGGTCGCGACTCCATCTCCAAGCGCTTGGGCGTCAAGCGCTTCGGCGGCGAGGCCGTTACCGCCGGCAATATACTGGTTCGCCAGCGCGGTACACATTTCCATCCCGGGGTCAACGTGGGTGCGGGCAGGGATCACACCCTGTTCGCCAAGGCCGTCGGCAAGGTGGTGTTTGAGACCAAAGGCCGGGGGAAGCGCAAGTACGTGAGCGTCGTAACCGGCTGAGGCGTTCGCCGTCCAATTGGATTGATCGAAGAGCCCCGTCGCGCGCGGGGTTTTTTGTTTCCAAGAGGCGAGACACGAGATACAAGATACAAGTTGGAGCGTACGCGGGTTTGTACGTCCAACTTGTATCTTGTATCTCGGCTCTCGTATCTGAATCATGAAATTCATCGACGAGGCCAGGATCCGAGTGGAGGCGGGCGGCGGCGGCAACGGCTGCGTCAGCTTCCGCCGCGAGAAGTACATCCCCTTCGGCGGACCGGACGGCGGCGACGGGGGCGACGGCGGCAGCGTATACCTGGTGGCGGTCTCCGGCCTCAACACCCTGGCCGATTTTCGCCAACAGCGCCGGTTTTGGGCTGCCCGCGGCCAGGCCGGCATGGGGGGCAACCGCACCGGAAAGAGCGGCGAGGACCTGCTGGTCCAGGTCCCGGTGGGCACGGTGGTCACGGACGAGGGCACGGGCGAGCTCATCGGCGATCTGACCAGCGGCGGCCAGAGGCTCCTGGTGGCCCGCGGGGGGCGCCGCGGGCTCGGCAACACCCGCTTCAAGAGCAGCACCAACCGGGCCCCGCGCCAGTCCACACCGGGCACCCCGGGGGAGCAGCGCGACCTGCGCCTGGAGCTCAAGGTGCTGGCCGACGTCGGCCTGCTGGGCGCTCCCAATGCGGGCAAGTCCACCCTGATCCGGGCGGTGTCGGCGGCTCGGCCCAAGGTCGCCGACTATCCGTTCACCACACTGCACCCGAACCTTGGAGTGGTGAGCATGGATGAGCAGCGCAGCTTCGTCATCGCCGACATTCCGGGTCTGATCGAGGGGGCGGCCGAGGGCGCAGGGCTGGGTATCCGGTTCCTCCGGCACCTGGCGCGCACGCGCCTGCTCCTGCACCTGGTGGACGTGGCGCCCGCGGACGGCAGCGACCCGGTGTCCACGGTGCGGGCGATCGCCGAGGAGCTGACCAAGTTCAGCCCCGAGCTGGCCGAGCGCCAGCGCTGGTTGGTGCTGAACAAGATCGACCTGCTGGGGGAAGACCAGCGCGATGGCCACTGTGCGGACATCGTGCAACGGTTGGGGTGGCGCGGGCCGGTGTTCCGCATCTCCGCCGCGAGCGGCGAAGGCACCTCAAAGCTGTGTTACAAGGTCATGGAATATCTGGAACAATTGGAAAATGAGTGACAGGTTGCAGGGCAGGGCAAGAGTGTTGAACAGGCGGGACAGCACGGTATGAAGACTCGTCCGCAACTCGGCCGGTCCCGCCGCTGGGTGGTCAAGGTGGGCAGCTCCCTCGTCACGGACGAGGGTCGCGGTCTCGATGACCGTCCCATCGGCCAGTGGGTAAATCAGATGGCGCGGCTGCGGGCAGACGGCGTCGAGCTCATCCTGGTCTCTTCCGGGTCGGTGGCGGAGGGCATGCGGCGCCTCGGGTGGGAGCGTCGGCCCCACGAACTCTTCGCCCTGCAGGCCGCGGCGGCCGTGGGGCAGATGGGTCTGGTGCAGGCCTACGAGTCACATTTCCAGCGCCACGACCTGCACACCGCCCAGGTGCTGCTTACCCACGACGACCTGATCGACCGCCAGCGCTATCTCAATGCCCGCACCACCCTGCGGACCCTGTTGCGTCTGGGTGTGGTGCCGGTGGTCAACGAGAACGACACCGTGGCCACCGAGGAGATCCGTTTCGGCGACAACGATACCCTGGCGGGCCTTGTGGCCAACCTGACGGAGGCGGAGCTGCTGGTCATCTTGACCGACCAGCGCGGCCTGTTCGATCGCGACCCGCGCACCGACCCCGAGGCGCGGCTGGTCGAAGAGGCCACGGCCGGCGATCCCCAGCTCGAGCGCATGGCCGGCACCACCGGGGGTGCGTTGGGCCGCGGCGGAATGTTCACCAAGGTGCACGCCGCGGCGCGGGCGGCGCGCTCGGGGACCTCCACGGTGATCACATCGGGGCGCGAGCCGGACATTTTGCTGCGGGTGCGCGCCGGCGAGGCGGTGGGGACACTGCTGCGTTCGGTATGCGGCCCGCTGGCGGCGCGCAAACAATGGCTGGCCGGCCAGCTCAAGGTCCGCGGGCGGCTGCACCTGGACGCCGGGGCGGTGCGCGTGCTGCGAGAGTCCGGCAGCAGCCTGCTGCCGGTGGGTGTGGTGGGCGTGGACGGAGACTTCGACCGCGGCGAGCTCGTGGCCTGCCTGGACCCCGAGGGCCGGGAGCTGGCGCGGGGTTTGGCGAACTACAGCGCCGAGGAGGCGCGCCGCATCATGGGCCAACCCTCGGATCGCATCGAGGCGCTGCTGGGCTACGTGGACGAGCCCGAGCTCATCCACCGCGACGACCTGGCGTTGCTATGAACGAAAAAGCCGGCCCGGGGCCGGCTGCTTCGTCGATTCGGCGTTGCCCTCGCCCCTACTGCATGGCGCGGATGCGCTGGCTCAAGCGGCTCTTGTGTCGGGCGGCCTTGTTCTTGTGGATGAGCCCCATGCAGGCGGAGCTGTCGATCACGGGTTGCGCCGCCTTGTATGCCCGCTCGGCGGCAGCCTTGTCCCCGGCGCGGATGGCCTTGATGACGTTCTTGACGTAGGTGCGCATCGCCGCGCGTTGCCCCCCGTTGTGGCGGCGGCGGTGCTCGGCTTGGCGGGCCCGCTTTCTGGCCTGTCGCGTATTTGCCAAGGTCTTGCTCCTTACTGCCCGTGGCTCGGGAAAGCTGCGTACTATGCGCAGTTCCCCGGCGCTTGTCAAGGCGGGACGGCGCGCCGAGCGCTCGCTCCGTGCCCGAAAACTCAAGAGATTTCTGGCGGTTGCGGTAGGCGGGGGCCTCCGGCCGGGGTATAGTAGCGGATCCGGACGGCCTTGCGCCGACAACTAAAGAATCGACAAGCCCGCATCGCCCGCTGCACCCATGACCCGAGGCCTGCTCAAATCCACCGCTGTCGTCAGCAGCATGACCCTGCTCTCGCGGGTCCTGGGGTTCGTGCGCGACGTGGTGTTCGCCGGTTTCTTCGGCGTGGGCGCCGGGACGGATGCGTTCTTCGTCGCCTTCAAGATCCCTAATTTCCTGCGCCGCCTGTTCGCCGAAGGCGCGTTTTCCCAGGCCTTCGTACCGGTGCTGAGCGAGTACAAGACCCAGCGGACCGCCGGCGAGGTGCATCAATTGATCGATCGGGTGGCGGGCAGCCTGGGCTTCGTGCTGCTGGGGCTGACCGTAGTCGGGGTGGCGGCCTCGCCCGTGCTCATCGCCATCTTCGCGCCCGGTTTCCTCGGCCGCGAGCAGCAGTTCGACCTGGCGGCCGCCATGCTTCGCCTGACCTTTCCGTACCTGCTGTTCATCTCCCTGACCGCCCTGGCCGGCGGCATCCTCAACACCTACGGCCGCTTCGCGGTGCCCGCCTTCACCCCGGTGCTGCTCAATCTCAGCCTCATTGCCGCGGCGATCGGCCTGGCCCCGCTGTTCCCCGAAGACCTGCGCGTGCTCGCCCTGGCCGTGGGGGTGCTGGTCGGCGGCGTGGTACAGCTCGCCTTTCAGTTGCCGTTCCTGTGGCGCCTCGCCCTGTTGCCGCGGCCCCGATGGGGCGGCGCCCACGAGGGCGTGCGGCGCATCCTGCGCCTGATGCTGCCCGCCGTGTTCGGCTCCTCGGTGGCACAGCTCAACCTCTTGTTCGACACTCTGATCGCCTCCTTCCTGGCGGTGGGCAGTGTCAGTTGGCTGTACTACTCCGACCGTCTGGTGGAGTTCCCCCTGGGCGTGTTCGGCATCGCCCTGGCGACTGTGATCCTGCCCAGCCTGTCCAGCCGCCACGCCGAGCGCTCCCCCGAGGCGTTTCGCCGCACCTTGGACTGGGCGCTGCGCTGGGTGCTGGTCATCGGCCTGCCGGCCACGGTCGGGGTGGTCCTGTTGGCCGAGCCGATCCTGGCCACGCTGTTTCAATACGGCGAGTTCGGGGCCCGTGACGTGACCATGGCCGCGCGCAGCCTGATGGCCTACGGGCTGGGGCTGCTGGGGTTCATCCTGGTGAAGGTGTTGGCCCCGGGCTTCTACGCCCGGCAGGACACCCGCACCCCGGTGCGGATGGGCGTCATCGCCATGGTGACCAACATGGCCCTGAACGTAGGGCTCGTCGTACCCCTGGCCCTGGCCGGCTATGAGGCGCCCCATGCGGGGCTCGCCCTGGCCACGGCGGTCGCCGCCTACGTCAATGCGGGGCTGCTGTTCCGCGGGTTGCGGGCCGATGGGGTATATGCACCGGAGCCCGGATGGGGCCGGCTGGGGCTGAAGGTGTCGGTGGGTGTGGCGCTGCTCGCCGCGATCCTGTGGCTGGGCGCCCCGCCCGCGGCGCAGTGGCTGGCATGGGACATGTGGCACCGTGCTGCCCGCCTCGCTGCTGTGATCGCGGCCGCCGGCGCCGGCTACCTGGCCGCGCTCTGGCTGCTGGGCATCCGCCTCGGGCTGCGCGAGTCGGCGATCGGATGAGCGGGCGGCCGCGTTATTTGGGTCGACGTTTCCATGCCCTATAATGCCGAATCAATTTTTGGGCTCGGCCGCGTATGGAACTCATTCGAGGCGTGCACAATCTGCGGCGCCGCCATCGCGGCTGTGTGGCCACCATCGGCAACTTCGACGGCGTGCACCTCGGGCACCAGGCGGTGCTGGGGCAGCTTGCCCAGAAGGCCGACCCGCTGGGTCTGCCTGCGCTGGTGGTCACCTTCGAGCCTCAGCCCCAGGAATTCTTCGCCCCGGGGGCCGCGCCGGCCCGGCTGACGCGGTTTCGCGAAAAGCTTCAGGCCCTGCGGCGTTATTCGGTGGACCGGGTGCTGTGCGTGCGCTTCGATCGGAGGTTCGCCGCCCTGTCGGCCGAGGCCTTTATTGAGGGGCTGCTTGTGGGCAAGCTGGGGGTGCGCTATCTGGTGGTGGGCGATGATTTTCGCTTCGGGGCCGGGCGCGCCGGGGACTTCGAGATGCTGCGGCAGGCGGGCGAGCGGCACGGTTTTCGGGTAGTGAACATGCACGCCTTCGATATCGACGGCGAGCGGGTCAGCAGCACACGAATCCGCGCGGCGCTGGCGGAGGGCGACCTGGGCACCGCGGAGAAGCTGCTGGGCCGGCCCTACCGCATGTGCGGGCGGGTGGCCCACGGCGACAAGCGCGGCCGGGGGCTCGGGTTTCCCACCGCGAACATCTATCTGCACCGCAACAAGACGCCGGTCCAGGGCGTATATGCCGTCGAGATGTTCGGCCTGGAGCGCGAGCCCGTGCAGGGCGTGGCCAATGTGGGCAATCGCCCGACGGTCGAGGGGACCCGTACCCTGCTCGAGGTGCATTTGTTCGATTTCGACGAGGACATCTATGGGCGCTACGTCAACGTAGACTTCCTGCACAGGATCCGACCCGAGCGGCGCTTCGATTCGTTCGAGGCGCTGACCGGACAGATTCAACGGGACGTCGAGAAGGCACGGGCCTTTTTCTCCCCGTGATATGCTGCGCAGGGTGAGGCCCGTCCCCTCGCCCGCCCGTCCCGCAATACAACCGCTGTAGAGTACCGATCGTGGCCGAGTACAAAGATACACTGAACCTGCCCAAGACCGCCTTTCCCATGAAGGCCAACCTGGCCCAGCGGGAGCCGGAAACCCTCAAGCGGTGGGAAGAGATGGACATCTATGCCCGGCTGCGCCGCGAGCGCTCAGGCGCCCCGAAGTTCATCCTGCACGACGGCCCGCCCTATGCAAACGGCCATCTGCATATCGGCCACGCGCTGAACAACAAGATCCTCAAGGACATCATCGTCAAGGCGCGCGGGCTGAGCGGCTTCGACGCGCCCTATGTTCCCGGCTGGGACTGCCACGGTCTGCCGATCGAGCTCAACGTGGAAAAGAAGGTGGGCAAGGCCGGGATCAAGGTGGATGCACGCACGTTTCGGCGGGCCTGCCGCGAGTACGCCGCCAGGCAGGTAGACCGCCAGCGGGAGGACTTCAAGCGCCTCGGCGTGATCGGCGACTGGGACCGCCCCTATCTCACAATGGACTATCGGTTCGAGGCGGATATCGTGCGCGCCCTGGGGCAGATCATCGCCAACGGCCATCTGGACAAGGGCTGCAAGCCGGTGCATTGGTGCACCGACTGCGGCTCCGCCCTGGCCGAGGCCGAGGTGGAGTACGAGGAGCGTACCTCGCCGGCCATCGACGTGCGCTTCGAGGTCCTGGACCCCGAGGCGCTCATGAGGCGCTGCGATCACGTGGGCGGACGCGAGGGCGAGGGGCCGGTCTCGGTGGTCATCTGGACGACCACCCCCTGGACGCTGCCGGCCAACCGTGGTGTCGCCCTGAATCCGGAGCTTGACTACGTCGTGGTGCAGTGCGGCGGGGTCGGCGAGCACGGCCCCGAGCGTCTGGTGGTGGCGGATCCCCTGCTCAAGGATGTGATGCACCGGTGGGGGGTGGAACGTTATCAGGTGATGGCCTATTGCAGGGGCGCGGACCTGGAGGGCCTGAAGCTGCACCACCCGTTCTACGAGCGCGAGGTGCCCGTCATCCTGGGCAGTCACGTGACCATCGAGGCGGGCACCGGCGCCGTGCACACCGCGCCCGGGCACGGCCAGGACGACTACGTGGTGGGCTCGCGCTACGGCCTGGAGGTCTACAATCCGGTGGACGGCGACGGGCGATTCCTCCCGGACACCGAGCTGTTCGCCGGCGAGCACGTGTGGGCCGCCAACGACCATGTCGTCGAGGTGCTCAAGACCCGGGGCAAGCTGGTCTGCGAGGAGTCCGTCCGCCACAGCTATCCGCACTGTTGGCGCCACAAGACCCCGATCGTCTTTCGCGCCACCCCCCAGTGGTTCGTCAGCATGGAGCAGCGCGGCCTGCGCACTATGGCCCTGGAGCAGGTCGCCCGGGTCCAGTGGATGCCCGACTGGGGGCGCGCCCGCATCGACGGCATGGTAGCCAACCGGCCCGACTGGTGCATCTCGCGCCAGCGCACCTGGGGCGTGCCCATCGCCCTGTTCGTGCACGAACAGACCGGCGAGCTGCACCCCCGGACCGCCGAGCTGATAGAGGCCGCGGCGCAGCGCATCGAGCAGGCGGGCATCGATGCCTGGTATGACCTGGATTTGGCGGAGCTGCTGGGCGAGGAGGCGGCGCACTACGCCAAGGTGACCGACACCCTGGACGTCTGGTTCGACTCGGGCGTGACCCACCGCTGCGTGCTGGAGCGGCGCGAGGAGCTGTACGTGCCGGCCGACCTTTACCTAGAGGGCTCGGACCAGCACCGCGGATGGTTCCAGTCCTCCCTGCTGACCTCGGTGGCCATGCGCGGCACCGCCCCCTACGAGACGGTGCTCACCCACGGCTTCACCGTGGACGCCCAGGGCATGAAGATGTCCAAGTCGCGGGGCAACGTGGTGGCGCCGCAGCAGGTCATGAAAACCCTGGGCGCCGACATCCTGCGCCTGTGGGTGGCCGCGGCCGACTACCGCGGCGAGATGAGCGTCTCCGACGAGATCCTGCGGCGCATCGCCGACTCCTATCGCCGCATCCGCAACACCATTCGCTTCCTGCTGGCCAACCTGCACGGCTTCGATCCCGCTGCCGATCTGCTGGAGCCGGAGCAGATGCTGAGCCTTGATCGCTGGGCGGTGGATCGAGCCTGGCAGGTTCAGGGGCAGGTGCTCGCGGCCTACGAGGGCTACCAGTTCCACCAGATCTACCAGAAGATCCACAACTTCTGCACCGTGGACATGGGCAGCTTCTATCTGGACATCATCAAGGACCGCCAGTACACCACCCGGGCCGACAGCATCGCCCGGCGCTCCACCCAGAGCGCCATGTATCACATCGCCGAGGCCATGGTGCGCTGGCTGGCGCCCATCCTCTCGTTCACGGCCGAGGAGATCTGGCGCAACATCCCAGGCGAGCGCGGCGAGTCCGTGCTGCTGGAGCAGTGGTACGAGGGCCTGTTCGCCCTGGACGAGACCGCGCCCATGAACCGCGCCTTGTGGGATCAGGTCATCGAGGTGCGCGAGGCGGTGGCCAAGGAGCTGGAGCGCCTGCGCGTGGCCGGCGGCATCGGTGCGGGGCTGGATGCCGAGGTCAACCTGTACTGCGGTGAGGAGCTGTATGACCGCCTGCTGCGCCTGCAGGACGAGCTGCGCTTCGTGCTCATCGCCTCTTATGCGCGGGTGTATCGGGACTACGAAAGGTCGGAGCACGCCGTGCACTTCACGCTGTCGGGCAACGACGAGGCCTGGGTGGAGGTGTTCCCCAGCGCCCATGCCAAGTGCGTGCGCTGTTGGCACCACCGCGAGGACGTGGGCGCCGACGGGCGCCACCCCGAGCTGTGCGGACGCTGCATCGAGAACGTCGAGGGCGCGGGGGAGACGCGCAGGTATGCGTGAGGCGGAAAAACTCAAAACGCAAAATGCAAAATGCAGAATGTCCACTCCCCTTTAGCGTGGTGCGAGGTTTGGCGAGGGGCGGATTCTCGCCGGATCGGCGGGTGCCTGCCCGCCGGGGTCGTATTGGTTAGTCGCACCCGGGAACACAGCGTCGGGTCGAGGGGGGTGCGATGTTGAGGTGGCTGTGGCTGTCCCTGGCCGTGGTGGTGCTCGACCAGGCCACCAAGTACTCGGCCGAGGCGATGCTGGAGCTCCACCGACCGGTCGCTGTGCTCCCGCTGGTAAATCTCGCCCTGTCGTACAACACAGGGGCGGCGTTCAGCTTTTTGAGCGGAGCGGGCGGTTGGCAGCGCTGGTTTTTTGCGATCTTGGCGGCGGCAGTTGCCACCGTGATCGTGATCTGGATGAGCCGGTTGTCGCGGCGCGACCGGTGGCTGGCGGCGGCCCTCGCCCTCATCGCCGGCGGGGCCGTGGGCAACCTCATTGACCGGCTGGTCCACGGCCACGTGATCGACTTCATCGACGTGTATTATGCTCACTGGCATTGGCCCACCTTCAACCTGGCCGATTCCGCGATCACGGTGGGGGTGATCGTCCTGATCGCCGACGGACTGTTGGGCGGTTCGCGGCGGGGCACCTGACCCGACGTCCCGATGACGGATGGGCAGGATTTGGCGAGAATCGATCCTTCCACCGAGCGGGCGCATATCCGCAGGCTCTGCGGAGAACCTATCTCAAAATTCCACCAAGGGCGCAGGTCGGGACCACGCCCGAAGGGCCGGACCCGACGCCGCGGTGCGTGCGGCCGAGACGATGGGTCGCGCCGAAGGCGCTTGACCCATCCTTCGATGGCCTTTCTCCCAGAGCTGCGCCTCCGAAAAGGGATTCGGCGCCTGCTCCCCCGGCGCCCGTGAGAAATGCGGGCTAGACCCGTCGTGTTACACTGGTACCAATCCATCGCGACGTATCCGCGCCGGGCGCGGGGCGGGAGGCAGCCTTGACCGGGCAGCAGCAGGCGAGCATCGAGCCAGGCAGCGAGGTGCTCATGCATTTTTCCATCGAGCTGGAGGACGGTACGGTGGCCGAGTCCAGCTTCGACGGCGAGCCGATCCGGTTCGTGATGGGCGACGGCACGCTCATCCGGGGCCTGGAGCTGGCGCTCTACGGATTGGGCCCCGGTGATCGGCAGAGCCTGCGCATCGATGCCGAGACCGCCTTCGGCCACCGCGACTCGGAGGCGGTGCAGGTCATGCCGAGGTCCGATTTCCCGCCCGAGATGAGCCTGGAGCCCGGCCTGATCATCGGTTTCACCACCCCGAGCGGCGAGGAGATCCCGGGGGCGGTGCGTGAGGTGGAGGAAGACCGGATAACCGTGGATTTCAATCATCCCCTGGCCGGCCACGAGATCAAGTTCGATGTCCAGATCCTAGAGGTCGAGCCTCCGCCGGCCGGCGATCTCGAGCACACCTGAGATCCATGCGCGTCCTTCTCGCCAAGCCCCGCGGATTCTGCGCCGGTGTCGATCGCGCCATCGATATCGTGGAGCGCGCCCTGGAGCTGTTCGGGGCGCCCATCTATGTGCGCCACGAGGTGGTGCACAACACCTACGTGGTCGACTGCCTGCGGGACAAGGGCGCGGTGTTCGTCGAGGAGCTCGACGAGGTGCCCGAGAGTGCCACGGTAATCTTCAGTGCCCACGGCGTTTCCCGCGCCGTAGAAGAGGAGGCGGCGCGCCGCGGGCTGCGGGTGTTCGATGCCGCCTGTCCGCTGGTGACCAAGGTGCACCTGGAGGTGGCGCGCCACGCCCGTGAGGGCCGCGAGGTGGTCCTCATCGGCCATGCCGGCCACCCGGAGGTGGAGGGCACCATGGGGCGTTACCGGGCCGAGGCTGGGGCCATCTACCTGGTGGAACGAGCCGGGGACGTGGCCTCGCTGCGGGTGCGCGATCCCGAGCGCCTCGCCTACGTCAGTCAGACCACGCTGTCCGTGGACGACACCGCGCGCATCATAGAGGCCCTGCGGGCGCGATTTCCCGGCATCCGCAGCCCCAAGCGGGACGACATCTGCTACGCCACCCAGAACCGCCAGGACGCGGTGAAAGACCTGGCGCGGCGCTGCGACGTGGTGCTGGTGGTGGGCTCGGCGAACAGCTCCAACTCCAACCGCCTGCGCGAGATCGCCGAGCAGGAGGGGACGCCGGCCTACCTGGTGGACGGGCCCGGGGACGTTCGCGACGAATGGCTGGCCGGAAAAGAGTCGGTGGGTATCACCGCCGGGGCCTCGGCGCCGGAGGTGCTGGTTCAGCGGGTGGTTGCCGCCCTCATCGGGCGCGGGGCCGGCGATGTGAAGGAGGGTGCAGGTCGGGCCGAGGACGTGACGTTCTCCCTGCCAAGGGCCCTCGGGCGCGATGCCCGATCGCGTCCCTGACGCGGCGGAGCCTTTATTCCCAGCAGTCGGCGATCGGGCCGCCGGCGCCTTTGTTGCCGACCTGATTGATCGTGAGCGTCCCGCAGGGGTCGTTTGCCTGGGCCCCTGCCGGGGTGGCGTTGATCTGGAAGGTCGTTTGTGTCACGGCACTGAGATTAACGGCGTAGAAGACGGTGGTGCCCTGCTTGGGAGACTGATTGTAGGGCAAGGCAACAAGGGTACCGCCCGTATCCCTGTCATATCGGTTGTTGACGGTGTAGAAGCGCTCCATCCACTGGGCCGCCTCCATCAGCACCGCCTGGGCGTCTGCCCGGCGAGCCGCCCGCACCTGGGACAAGTAGGCCGGATACGCGATGGAAGCGAGGATGGCGATGATGACGATCACCACCACCAGCTCGACCAGCGTGAAGCCGCCCGTTGGGTATCTGGGATCTCGGGTTTCGGTTGCCTGCATCGTTCTCGGTCCTGTGGGTTGAGCGCACTTGTGGGCGCGGCGGGCCAGCCTCAGTGTTGCGGAAATCGATAGTCGGCGGGGAATACCCACATCTCCTGGATTTCAGGCCTGTCATAGCGTCCCGGCCCGAGCCTGCAGCCCACCGGACGATCGCCCAGGGAGGCGCCGTCCGTGTCCGCCTGCGTGTATCCGTCCGCATGGACCTTTGCGTCCGGCGCCAGCCGGTAGGTTTTGCCGTCGATTGTCGCGGTGCGCGTGCCCAGATCGAGCTGCTGCAGCGTACCCGTCAGCTCGAACTTGGCGGGCGTCAGCATGGATGGCCCGGCGGCACACACGGTCGCACCGGACAAGGCGAGCGCCAATCCAAGACAGAGTCGCAATCTGCGCATATCTGATCTCCCCAGAGTGTTCCTTCGCGCGCACGGGTGCCGCACGGCGGTTACCAATTCAGCTCCTCCCACGACAGCCGCCCCGTCCGGTCGTCCTTCAGTTGCTCGACCGCGTCCTGTTCCACGCAGTCGGCGCCCTGACAGCCGCCGCCTCCGCCGCCGGTGCCCGCGGTGTAGCGCTTGTTGCCCAGGAATCTCGGGCTGGTTGCGACGCCCCGGCGGAATTTGTGACCGGAGGCCGCGACATCGGTGGAGGTCGAGGTGTCGACCAGGTCATCGGCATCGATCACGCCGTCGTTCGTATAGTCGACCGTCGCGTCCTCCGGGCGCCCGCCGTTCGCGTACTCGACGCTCATCAGCCAGCTCTCGCCTCCGTAGGCGCAGGGATCGGTGGACGGGATCGTTGTGTTGAAGTACACGATCTCACCACGGACGATCGAGTCCGTGACCTGGCGCTCGCCGGAAGCAGGGAGGTCGATGTACCAGCCGAACTCCTGGTCCTGTCCGGTAAGGGTGTAGCCCACCGCATCGTCGCTCAGCACGCGCGTATCGGCGGGCGTGCCGGCCAGGAACGTCTGCTGGTGAAGCTCGGTCCGTGTCAGCGAGTCGGTGCCCTGGTCCCATACCCCATAGAAGGACTGGGTCCCGGTGGTGGTGCGATCGCCCAGGGTCAGGTATTGACCGGTTCCGAACAGCACCAGGACGTTGGGCTGATTGCCGGTCTGGTCGTCCACCAGCGGGTTCTTGACCACTTCCGGCGCCGTGATGATCGGTTGATCCCCCGCCGCGGAGTACTGCGCCGTGAACAACGGCAGGGGATTGCTTCCCTGGGTATAGGCCACGTCCCAGTTCGAGGCGCTGCTGTTGGAAAGGTCGAAGGCCCAGAGATTGCCCTCCAGATCGCCGGCATATGCCCGATCGGCCGTGCCGTTGCCGTCCATGTCCACGACCGCCGGAGTCGCCAGGCCGTTGCGGTCGGCCGTGGTGCCCACGCCCGTCGAGATCTTGAGATAGTCGGTTCCCTCGACCCAGGTGCCGTCCAGGCCGCCGTCCAGATAGGCGATGAACAGCGTGGCCTCGCCGGTGCCCGTGTCGTTGTAGCCGTTGGCAAAGATGGCCGCCCACCTGCCGTTATTGAGGAGGGTGACGGAGGGTTGGCTGTAGGTGTAGCCGAGGTCCGGGTCGTCCGCGTTCGTGAATTCCCACATGACCAGGTCCGCGGCATTGGCCTCCGAGAACTGGGCAGGGTCGGTGACATCCAGGGCGAACAGACCGCGCCCGCCGCCGCGCAGGCCGCCGACCACGACCGTGGCCCAGTCGGCCGTGCCGCCATCGGTGGTGGCGACGTAGGCATCGGAGACGGTGGGTGTCAAGTCCACGGAATACCGGTGGCCATAGTTGAGGTCCGTCAGATAGTGCAGACCCCCCCCCGCATCCGTGGAGAACAGCTCGCTCGGAACATAGGCGAGGACCTCTTCGCCTGTGTCCTCGTCAAACCCGTGCAGCATCCCGTCGTTGGCGCCGACGTAGATGACGCCCGGACGGGTATAGTTGCTCGTTTTGAAATCGGAGTAGCGGTTTCCCGCCGTGCCGAAGATGGCCGTATCCGGCCAGTTGACCTCCGGGGCGCCCACGTATACCGGCCCTGAGTGCACGATATCGCCGAGCCGGCTGTTGCGGACCCGGAAATTCTCACCTGTGCCCTCGTTGGAGCGGTCTCCTCGGATATAGTCCAGCCGCGCCTGGCCTACCGTGACGGTATCGACACCGCCCGCGGGGTTGGTGCGAAGATCGTCCTGCTGGGCGGTGGAAAGGTTTGACCATTGAAACGCCGTGCCATCGGCGCCGTCGTGGGTAAGGATGACCCGCGGCGACGACGAGAGGTTGCGGCTGTCGAGGACCTGCGCGCCGCTCCACAGCGGTATGCTGCTGATGCTGCCGCTGAAAGGATCGAGGGAGTATGCCAGCAGGTCGCCGCTCCACCGGGCCGAGTTGAACAGGGAGATGTAGACGGCGCTGTTTGTGCTCAGCGAGCCCGTGTTGAAGGCGACGGCCGAGCCCGAGCCCGTGCGTGAGGCGATCGCGTTCAACGCATCTGAAAGGGCCTCGGCGAACCTATCGGGATCGTCTGCCCTGAAAAAACCGCCCCGGCTGTTCAGGGCCGCGTGCCACAGATCGTCGATGCGCTCCCTGTCCTCCAAATCGGTCGGATCGGGCCACTGCGTGCTGCCGTCCTCCAAGCCCGGCAGGTCGGTGCTCGGATCCAGCGTCCCCTCCTTGCCCAGGCCCACGGTAAAGTTGACCAGGTGCTGCCAGAAGGCCGGATCCGCCTCGTTGGTGGTCACCTCGTTGGCGAGGTCCGTGCGAAGATCGCGATACCAGTAGTACATGGCCACGTCGGCCAGGGTGTCCGAGTAGCCGTCGCTGTACGGGTTGTCCGGCGTGTACTGATAGGTGTTGCCCTGGGGATCGGAGAGAGCCGGCCCCGAGCTGTTGTCCACGTTTGCCCGGGCGTCGGCCGTGCTGGCCGCGCTTCCGTTCCAGTAGCCGTCGGACATCAGGACATTGTAGCTTTGCCGGCACGTCAGGTGCGCCGTGCCGTTGCTGGTCCCCGGGGTCGCGGCCCATGGGCCGCTGTCGTCGGTCCGCTGGAAATACTGGCCGATGTCGTCCAGCGCGTTGCGCAGGGGTGTGCCCGTCGCGGAGATGGTATGGTCGTACAACAGGTCGAAGAACGCGTCCCGGTCGCTGCCGGAGAAGGGGCGCAGCCCGCGGACCAGCGACCCGTGGCTTTGTATCCCGTCGATGTTGGCGTTGCCCACGTTGAGGGCGGAGAAGCCCACCCGCAGGCTCGTGTTCTGCTGGGCGAAGGCGTGGCCGATGCCGGCACGGGCCGCGAAGATGCGCGAGCGGTAGTACTGGTACCAGTTCGCGAAGTTCTGGATCTCTTCGTCGCGGGTCCGGACCGTGCCGTTCGGGCTGGTGAAGCTCGTTCCGGCGGGTGTGCTGCTGGTGATCTGGACCTTCGTATAGCTGCCGAGGTCGGTGCGCGAGCCCGAGCCGTCGTAGAGATAATAAGTAATGGGCCAGAACGTCCGGTCGCCGAAGCACGGATCGCCGGTGGCCGTGCTCAGCGAAGTGCTGTCGGAGAACCAGCACGCCTCCATGGTCTGCTGTGAGGTGAGGTCGATGGTGCCCAGCGCCGGGATCCTCAGATTGAAATAGGCAGCCGTCGGGTCGGCGTCGGGCATCCGGGTCCCGTCACTGTTGGCCCAAGGCTCGTAGTCGACGTCCGGATTGTAGAACAGCGTGTTGTTGGCCGATGAGCGTGCGAAGAAGTTATGGATGTTGGTGTCGTCGAAGGTCGGCACCTGCGCGGTATAATCGGTGCCGCCGTACAGGTTGTCCGGCCGCGGAAACATGTACCAGCTATAGCGCATCTCCTCGTCGGGCATGAACTCCCATTGCATGGAGCCCGAGTCGTCCAGGGTGAACATGACGTTGGGGTCGGCGCCCGCGCTCAGGAACAGCGGCTTGTCGGCGAGGCTTCCCGGGCCGGGATAGCCGGCTGCGGGCCAAAGCAGCAGCAACGGTGCCAGGATGTTCAGCCAAGCAGTATAGCCTTTTGGAATCGCGATCTTCATGGCAGCCGTCCTTCTTCTAGGTTGCCTGCGTCGTTGCGGCATCGAATGCCCTGCCCGCTTCCTTCACGAGTCAGAAGCGCCGCCCATAGCGGGAGCGCAAGAATACCTGTGCGTTGTCCGACCCACCGGTGCCCCGAACGGTGATGCGAAAGATCGTGGCGTTCCCTGCCGTATTCGCCCCGTAACCGCCCTGCTTCAGGGAGTCTCCCGTGCTCGGGTTGATCGTCGCGACCAGCTTGATGAAGTAGCGCGGCTGAGTGGCGATACCGTCAATCGCGGCGCTAGTGTAGGCCCGGGAGTTGGTGCCGTTCCAGGTGGCGCTGTCTCGGAAGTCGGGCTCCGTGTTCGCTTCCCCGTACAGGCCGTTCGCTCCGTTGAACGCGGCAGCCGAGGCCACGCCGTTGTCGATAAAGTCTTCGGCATCGCGCAGCCCGGCCTCCGCGGCCTGAAAGGCGAGCTCGCGGTCGCGCGTGTTTCCGGCCATCCGCTCCTCCAGCGTGGTGGTCTGCATGGCCGTGACGCCGATCAGCGTCAACACCAGCAGCATGAGCAGGCTGATGGCCAGCACGGCCCCCCGCTGCCGGAAGACCGCCGCGCCGTACTGTTGGATATGTCGGTCGCTCATCGCTGGGCTCTTTTACATTCGGTTGCGAATACCGATGGTGGCGGCGTAGACCTGGCGCAGCCGATTGTCCGCCGCCGTGGTCGTCCCCGTGCCGGGGAACGGGGGAAAGGAATAGGTCTGCGGGTCCTGCGCGATGTTGTCCTGCGGCGAGCGCAGCAGCAGCGCCACGCGGATGCTGACCACGTTGTCCATGTCCACAACACTTCCCGCGGCTACGTAGTAATCGGCCGCCCTGTCACCGTCGGTGTCCTCGCCGTACAGGACCTGCATGTTCTCGACGCCCTCCACGAGCTCCTCGGCGGCGCCTCCGGGGCCGGAGGTCCGAAACAGCGCGGGCTCGCCGCTGGCCCCGGCCCCGATCGAGTAGGTCACCTCGCGCGCCCGGTATAGGGTGGCGTCGCCGGCGTAGGTCTTGGACAGGCTGTTGCTGGCGTTCCCCGGGGGGGCTATAGCCCCCGTGTTGTGATTGAGGGCACCCGGATCGGGCACCGGCCCGGTCCTCTGGAAGATGTCCCCCCCCAGGCAGTCGCTGACGATGAGCACGTCTCCGACGGCCAGGTCGTTATCGTTGGGCACCTGCAGGGCGGACGAGGCGGTCGGCATGTAGGGGGTCTGCACCACCAGGCCGGCGTCGTAGGCGCTGCGCAGGGTGAGGGTGTCCGATCCGTTGAGGCCGGTTCCGTCCGCGCCGGCCACGCCGCCGTCCGCGAAATCGACATAGCCGGCGCCGCCGGACTCCAGATTGTTGGTCACGTTGGAGTTGTCGATGCAGCCCCAGAAGTCGGCCATGCGGATGTCGCGGGTCAGAAAGCTCACCGCAAAGCGGCCGCTTTCCTGGAGCCGCGAGAGCGCATCCTGCGTGCGGTACGCCTGCTTGCTCCCGGTGAAGATCTGCACGACGCCGACCAAGAGCAGCAGGCTGATGGCGAGCGCCACCATGATCTCGACAATGGTCAGCCCCCGCTGGTCCGCCGGGGAAGAAAGCCTGGATTGTGGCCGTTCGTTCATGGGGCAAAGCTCACAACGAATCGATCGAAATTCCCGTCGCGGTCGTCGTCCCACCAGATCTTGACCGCGTAGAGCGTTCCTGTCCCGCTGCACTGCGCCGCACCCGGGGAGCCGTCGTTCGGG
>JABAHQ010002732.1_pt3 | contig 44372 bp, 43 predicted proteins | sample 7062091 | NCBI WGS metagenome assembly JABAHQ01 (sample SAMN14534359, study PRJNA622989) | marine sediment metagenome | biome: marine biome [ENVO:00000428]; feature: marine pelagic biome [ENVO:01000023]; material: deep marine sediment [ENVO:00002113] | place: India: Gulf of Kutch | collected... | reverse complement strand
TTTAACGCAGAGGACGCAGAGATTCGCGGAGTTGTTTTTAACCCGGACAAATATTTGAAGATCATTTTTTAGCTTCGTGAATCGAATTTTTCTTATTATTTTAGCTTACACATGGTTTATCCATTAACGCAGCCGATACACAAAGGAGCATGGACATAATGAAGTTTGCCCATCGATTAGGATTTATTGTAATACTTTTTTTCGCATTTCTTAACGCTCAATCCAGCCCTAAACATTATCAGTCATTTTTTTCAACAGAGGAGCTACAAGCCTACCTGAGCTGGTCCCCCGATAAATTGCCGATTGTTGAAGCCCACCGGGGTGGACCGATGCCCGGTTTCCCGGAAAACTGCCTTGAGACCTTTGAGAAGGCGCTGTCTTATGCGCCTTGCCTGATTGAAATCGATGTACAAAAAGCCAAAGATGGCGTTCTGCTGTTGATGCACGATGACACACTGGGTCGTACTACCACCGGTAGCGGATTGGTCAGCGATTATACATCGGAGGATCTTAAAAAACTATTTTTAAGAGACAATTTTGGAAATATAACCCCTTATCGCATTCCCACGCTTTCGGAAGCCTTTCAATGGGCAAAAGATAAAGCAATTCTTCAATTGGATATTAAAGGAACTATCGCTGCAGAGGAAATTGTCACAGCTATTGACAACCATGATGCGGAAGCTTACACCATCATCATAACCTATGATCTGGAATCGGCGCAACAATACCACCGTTTGAATCCGCAGTTGGTCATCTCTGCTTCTGCTAAAGGTATGGAAGGTACCAGCAGATTACTAAATAGTAGTATCGATCATGATTGCTTAGTCGCCTTTGTGGGAGTTTACGAACCGCCGTTGGAAGTATATGAGGCATTACACCGGCATGGCATTCTGGCCATATTGGGCGTGATCGGGAATTTAGATCAAAAAGCCAAACGGAGGGGAGCCGGGGTGTACGTTAAGCTTCTTAAGAATGGCGCCGATGTTCTGGCTACCGATAACGTACCTCTGGTAGCGGATGCCGTTCGGCAATATATGCAGGAGGAAGTTCCGGTGAGGTAATTTTAGAGGACAAATTATGAAAAAAATTCTCATCATTCATACAGGCGGGACCTTTGGGATGATGCCCATGAAACCCCGTCAAACCCTGGCACCCAACCAGGTGGAGGAGCGGGTGACGGCTCACGTCCCCGAATTGGAAAAGATCGCCAGTATTGATTTTAATATGATATTTAACCTGGATAGCTCCAATATTCAACCCCGGCACTGGCAGGAATTGGCGGTTTTAATTAACCAAAATATCGAGGCATATGATGGATTTGTCATCATTCATGGTACGGATTCGATGGCCTACACCGCAGCCGCTCTTTCATTTATGCTAAACAATCTGCCCAAGCCAGTGATATTAACCGGGTCCCAACGTCCTCTGGCAGAAATTCGTACTGATGCCCGAATTAATTTAATCAATGCCGTCGAATTAGCTACCCGGCCAATACCTGAAGTTGGTATCTTCTTCGGAACTGAGTTATTTCGAGGTAATCGCGCGGTCAAAGTTTCCAGCACCGATTTTCACGCGTTTGAAAGCCCCAACTTTCCGTCGCTTGCCGAGGTCGGTTTGGATGTGGAGATATTCACTCATCGATTTCCCCCTACCGAGGCATTTCAACTAAAGCCCGACATGTCGGATAAAGTCCTGGCGGTTAGATTTTTCCCGGGACTGCTCCCCGATCATCTAAAATGTTTACTCTATACACCGGTACAGGTCATCGTTCTGGAAGGATTGGGAATGGGGAATTTAGCCATCGAAGAAAATTCGTTGGTGCCGATAGTCGAAGAATTGAGCAAAGTCGGTAAACTGGTGGTCATTACCTCACAAAGTCGTCACGGACGAATTGATCTGTCGCGATATAAAAACGGTCTGTTGTTTGAACAGGCCGGAGCCCTCGGTGCCGGGGATATGACCACCGAGACCACCATCGTCAAACTGATGTATTTGTTGGGGCAATATCCCGAGGATAATTTAGGAGAAGTGCGAAATCTCTTGGGTCGCTCACTGGCTGGGGAGATTACGGAAAAGGGTTGATTAATCTATCGAAATCCTATCTGATAATCCAATTCATAGACTCATTTAAGCGATTGCTATTCTTTGAATGATCGAGTGTTATTGTGCTCAGGAGTTTAAGTGCTATTACTTTCGGAGAACCAAAACACGGGAGCACTCGAACACATGAATATCAAAAGCCGTCTTAAACTCTCAGCGAGAATATCTTACTTTTTAATCTTGAATCTTTTATCTTTCCTCTTCATTCACTCAAACTCGCCATCTCTTCAACCAATTGACTGAGTAATTTTGTGGTGGCTTCAATTGGTTTGGGAGATGTCATGTCCACACCCGCATCCCGCAATAGATTAATGGAGTAATCCGAGCTGCCGCGGGTTAGAAACTGTAAATAGGCATCCCGTGTCTCAGTATCACCGGCTAATATTTTCTGCGCTAAGGCTGTCGCTGCGGAAAATCCGGTCACATATTTATACACGTAAAAATTGTAATAAAAGTGCGGAATGCGGCACCAGTTAATGTCGTATTCGTGCTCCATCACAAATTCGGGTCCGAAATAGCGCAAATAGAGTTCCCTGTTTAATGCCCTCAGTGTCTCAGCTGTCAATGCTTGTCCGGCCTCAACTTTTTGATGAATCGTCCTCTCAAATTCAGCAAATAGAGTCTGAATATAAACCGTGCCGCGAATTTGATCGACATATTCATTCAACAAATACAATTTTCTACGCGGATCGTCGCTATGTTTGAGCAGATAATCAATGAGCAATGCCTCGTTCAAGGTGGAGGCCACCTCGGCGACAAAAATCGTATAATGGCTGTAATGATAAGGCTGGTGTTGATGGGTGTAATATGAATGAAGCGCATGTCCGAGTTCATGAGCGATGGTGAACATGTTGTTCAGGGTGTTGTTGTAATTTAAGAGGATGTATGGATGCACGCCATAGGTTGCCCAGGAAAATGCCCCGGATCTCTTTCCATGATTTTCATAAACATCGATCCAGCCATTGGCAAATCCTTTTTGCAAAACGGAGAGATAATCTTCTCCTAATGGCTTCAGCGCATTGGTTATGGTTTCTTGCGTTTCTTCATAAGGAATATCAAAATTTACATCATGAATTAGAGGGACGGCTAAATCCCAGGGATGTAATTCGTCCAGTTCCAGCATCTTTTTTCGCAAGCACATATATTTATGGAGCGGCTCTAAATTTTCATTAATGGTGTTTACAACGTTATCATAAACTTGTACAGGAATATAGTCCGCATCCAGGGCCGCCTCTAATGCATTATTATACTTGCGGGCTCTGGCATAAAATATATTGCGTTTGATGGCTGTAGAAAGTGTTGCCGCTAAGGTGTTGGTCCATTCCCCGTAGGTGCCATAGAATGCATCAAAGCTATCCTTGCGAACTCGCCGGTGCTGGGATTCCATCAGTTTCTGATAACGGCCTTTGGTGAGCTCCATCTCCTGGTCATTCTCATCTCGTACAGTAGGGAATTTGATATCCGCATTGTTAAACATGGAGAAAATATGGTAAGGGCCCTGTGCAATCTCTCCCGTCATGGCCAGTAGCCGTTCTTGCTTAGGTGGCAGCACGTGGTCTTTGGAGCGCAGTAAATCATCAAAATAGTGTCGATATGTATTTAATTGCTGGTTGGACTCTACGAACTCATCCAAAGTGTCTTCAGGAATGCTTAAAATTTCCGGCTGAATAAATGAGGTGGTCTGGTTAACTTTTGCCATTAAAGATGAGGCTCTGCTGCGAAATTCCTGATATTTTCCAACACGTGTATCCTTGTCGTTATTTAGACCGGCATACAAATATAACCGTCCGAACTGTTCTTCAATTTGGTCTCGCAGCTTCAGGCATTCATAAAGTGTTTGGGCCGATTTACCCAATCTTCCTTGATAGTCGGTAATATCCGGCAACATGCTTTCAATTTGAGTATAGGCATCTTCCCACTCCGAATCATCTTTAAATATATCTTGCAAACGCCACTTATATTTGTCCTCGATTTCGGAACGGTCAATCAACTGATCTACCCGGGAATCCGTTTTATCTGAAGTTTGAAATATTATTTTCATTTTCATCCTTAATTGTTTTTGAATACAGCTAATATCCGTTTACGATAAAATAATACTCCAGCTCCAACAATCAGCAATATCACAATTGTGATAAATAATGGTGAAGAGGAAATTGAAGCAGATTGTGAAGAGATTTTACCCGGATTTCCAAACAGGCTAAAGCCAGCCCAAAACAGCGGATGCAGGTAACTATATTTTTCGTTATTCAATTTCTGTTTCATTATCACGCGTATCGCTTTGTTCAGCGCTCTATCTTTGGAAAGGCCTTTGTCCAGCAATTGACGATAAATTTCCGGCATTAAATCAGAAGTGAATTTGTCTTCAACTTTCCAGCGGGTCATCAATACCGCATCTACGCCTGCCCCTAAAAACAAGCGGGGTAATCCCAAAACGCCTTCCCCGGCAACCACTTTACCGCGCCCTGTTTCACAGGCACTCAACGTTATCAAATCACAATTCAAATCCAGCTCCGAAATTTCGTATCCCATTAACATGCCATCGACCAGGCTATCGTTACTCATGGCAAAAAAGAGTCCCGAGAAGGCATCGAACGTGGTGTCAACAAATCCATGAGTGGCGACGTGCAGTATTGAAAATTGAGAGGCTTTCTTTAAGAAGAGGGATTCGGTAGCATCCTTCAATTTGTAGACTTTTGTCTGCGGATATGCTTTCTTGATACGCTCTGCCTCTAATTCCGCGTAAGGTAATGGCGGCGGATTCCAGCCGCTGGTCTCCCGCAACTTTGCCACAGAGGAAGAAGGATAGACAGAAGGATTGGCAAAGACCAGCAAATCGGAAGAATTGGTTTGAGATCGGTGCTTGTCTCTTAGCAATTCGAGGTTGGGAATATAGGCAAAGGCGTATTTATGTAATAAATAGTTTTTTGCATAGGCCGGGAATTGTCCCGGTACGAATTCCGTCTTTTCCGGCTGAGCGCTAAGCAATAATTCCAGAGGCAAATTTGCCATAGTCAAATCGGGGAGAATAATTAAATTTTCAGGCAGATTAAACTCTTCTTCAATGGGCTTAATCAATTTTTGGTATAATCGAAAGGCGATACTCGCTCTAAACTTAGTGCTGTCGATAGATTTCTTGGTCAGATTGTGAAAGGGAATGATTAAAGAATCAATGGATGACTGAAGATTCTCTTTACTAACAGACAATCGCATCGCTGATGTCTGTTCCTTGGTTGCAACCACAGCGAATGCAATTGTATCCGATATGTGATATATTATTAACCCGGAATTTTGTTTCAGAGTCTTCTTAGGAATAGCAGTTAAACCCAAGTTTAATGAATCATTATGCTGCACTGAAAGCGTATCCAATTCATAAAGCCGCAGCATTTGTCCGATAAGCGAATAACGGGTTACCTCAAGTTGGGCACGGAGAGAATCTTCTACTTCTTTGGAGATTCCATTTAGGGAAAGGATTCGCCTCTCTCGTTGTTGGCGTCGCAAACGATTGCATAGCTTTAAATATTCTTGATAGTGTTGATCAGACTTGAGTTTTCGCGAAGATAATTCGGAGCGAAATACCAAATCTTTTAAGGTTCGGCTCCGAGCCATTTCCATACAATAAATTAAACTATCTAACGCTTTAATATCCTGAGAATTTTCATAGCGCTGAAAGTAGCACTCTGATAATTTTTGATAAGCGATAGAATTATTGCTAAAATATCCAATCCGCATTTGTGCAGCTTTGATATCTTCTCGCTTCTTTTCAATTATTTTAATTGCATTGAAATAGTTTGAAATCGCCTGGTCTAAATTTCCTGCCTCTTTTAGGGCATTCCCTGCTGTTATGTATATGTTGGTTTTTAAACTGGTTTCTTCAGTTTGCAATGCATGAAATAACGCGCTATCAAGTCGCTGAATAGCCGGCTTAATCTGACCTGTTTTAAGATCTATTTCAGCAACCTTAAGCTCACCGTAAGCAATATAGCGATTTGAACTTGCTTTTTTAGCAAACTCAATAGCACGAAAATAGCATTCCCTGGCTAAATTTAGTTTTCCTTCAAATTGATAGGTATCTCCGATTTTAGACCACCAATAGGAATGATATCTTAAATATCCATGAGTTGGTATTTCGTTTACAAATTTTTGGTATTTTTCCCTGGCTTCGCTATATTTTTTACGATTAAATAAAAGATCCGCTAATTTTACACGAGCTCTGTTTTTTTCTACCTCGTAATTGATTCTTTTGGCAATTTCAAAAGCTTCCTGAAATTCTCGTTCCGCCAATTTATACTGTTTTAGACTAAAATAAAGATTTCCCCTGTCAATTTTTATGGTTGTTAGTTGACCAAAATAATGGTTCCTTCTGGCACACCTATCAGCTTCATCGAACATGCTAATTGCTTCGGAATAATTCTCTGTAAAATACAGTGACTGGGCAATGCCTGAATAAATAAACGCCAAATAACGCTCGTATCGAATCTTTTTGGCAATTTTCAACGCTGTCCTGAAATTTGGGAGGGCGTTATCATAATCGCCAAGCCGCATATGTACATTCCCTGTATTTGATAATACAATCAACGTCCGTTTCCAATCTTTAATGCGTTTGGCAATTTTAAGGGATGATTGATAATAACCGAGGGCTTGGTCAAAATCATTTTTATCGGAATGGAATAAACCAATTAGTGAGAAAGCTTTTGCCGCTGATTGCAGATCATTTGTTCCCTGAGCAATCCGTAATTTTAAGTTCCAAATTGAATCCTCTTGAGCCGGTTTATGTAACTGCCGATAGCAAATTCCCCAAATGTAGATCAGCGTAGGATGATGCGATTTTTCATCAGGAAGCATCTCCAGTTGCTGAATGGTTTGATTGTATTTTTGCTGATGGTAAGAAAAAATAATTGGAATTATTTCGTCAAATTCAGGGCTCAGGTTTAATTTCGATAGTAGTTTCGAAGAACCATATTGCCACGAATTTCTTCGATCAAATTCAATGAATTCCCCTATTAATGCAACGGGGGGATTTTCTACAGCCAAGGCTCGTTTGAACGCATAGAATGCACTGTCAGGCTGGTTTTGGTGAAGAGCAATTTTAGCCAGAATCCAATTACTATACGGATATTGTTGAGAATTGAAAGAGAGTGATTCAAAAAAACTTTTCGCCCGCTCAATTTTGTTTTGGGAATAATAGAGTAAGTAGATTTTGTGATAAACCCTATGAAATCCGGGATTTTTGTGTAGAAAAGTTTTTAGACTTTGGGCTTTCTCATTGAAGGGTTTCTCACTGGTTGATTCCAATAATTGGTAATATTCTTGTAACAAATTGGGATTGATTTGAAAGATTCTTTGCCTGGGATACCCAACATTGATCAGAATAACTAATGTGGTCAGCCAGAATTTTACCAACCGGTAAAGATGCGCTTTATTTAACATAAACAAAATTGGTATATTGCCCTTACTATCCTTGGTTATGCGTTTCTCCTGATTGGCACATAATATCTTGATTTTACAGTGAGTACACAATACCCAATTTTATTTTGTAAAGATTTCGCTTTACCGGGGGTTGCAATTTGGTCAATTCATGTGGGGAGGATAATCTATCAGATTCTCCTGATCTTTTTCGTTTGGTACCATACATAAACTCATTGCACTCCAGTTTGGTTGAAAGTTTGGAGTGAATCGCCTTTAAGCGATGCAGTGTGATTAGAAAAAAGCACAAAAGCAATTTTATCAAGCAGGGGTCAATTTTATCTCAATGCAAGGTGTTTCGGTATTGAAATCGCAGGAATTAACCAAATAGGAGTTGTCTCTACAGGAGATTGCTTCACCCTCTCCGCAGGGGGCATTAAAGACCAGTACTTTTCGGTTTTCCGGTATGTTAGAATCGCTGGGACGATGACGAATTTCAACTGTCACTGTGTTTGCATCGTTGCTGGGCATGGTCAGTTTAAGGGTTAAATCGTCACCTTCCGCTTTAATTTCCAGATCATTGTCAAATGCTTTGTCATTAATGTTTTCACAGGCATACGTTTCAGAGCCTGAGCTACAAGGTACCACACAGTAGATGCATACAGAAGTATCTGCTTCATGCTCTCGAATCTCGGCCGAATTGTCTCCGGTTAATTCCTCGGGAATACCTATGTTGCCGCATGGCGGTAAATTTTCTAAGTTTTGCTTGTCTTCTACCAATAGACCTTGATTGACTGCTGCATCTAAATATTCGGTAAGGGTATTGGCACACATTTGTTAGCCTCCTTCACTATAAATATTGAAGAGTCAGTTTGTTAATAAATAACTTCTCAGCTGCAGATTAAAGCTTACTTATCTCTTCCATGATCTTGATTGCTGGTTGATAAAACTGACTTTGAGGGGCAATCTGTCTAAATTGTTCAATTGCAGATTGAGAATCCTGTTTGAAGGTAAAGGCTAATCCTAAGAAATATTTTTCCCGGTCATCGGTGACAATAGCGTGCTTGGTGGCAAGGTGTTCGGCCTCATTCAAAAAGCGAATTGCTCTGTTTAAATACTCATCTCGACTGGATTCATTGTCTAGATCTCCGGAGCGGGAATAGCTCTGGTAAACAATGCCCATATAAAAATAATATTCCTGAACTAATTTCAAAGATTTCTCGATGAAAGATAACTTTAAATTTTTTGAATCTTTATTAATAACTTGCGAATACAATTCGCTGACATGACTATTCCATCCCTCGACTTTTTCAATGACACCTTTATAATCACAAGCCTGATAAGCAGTATAGCTTAACATCATACGTTGCTGAATTGCTTCGAATAATTCGGCTGAATCATTTGAACGAGAACGAAAACCAGAATTGTCTGCACTCCCTTGGGTTAAAAACGATTTGCTTTGAGTAAAATTATAAGGAGGAGAATTGTCCCATTTACCATCACCCGGGAAGGAGGGTATTACGGATTTATAGAGAAAGAATAAAATTGCAACGACTGCTGCAATTCCACCGATATAATAAAAATTTTTATTGATAACGGTAGGCAAGTTAGTGAGTTTTGCTCTGGTTGTTGAAGCATTTGACTCAACCGAATCCGCGTAGCGCGCCTTTCTGCTATTCACCATTTCCAGTAATTCTTCATCAGACTTCATCGTTACTTGTTCCTGGATTAACTGGTTAATATCCGCTACTTCTTCAATTGAAGCGATCTGAGACAACTCCTGCAGAAGCATGTAATAAAAATTTGAAAATTTTATCAGATTGCCAAGGAAAAGCTGATCTTCCTCCGGCTCCGAATTACCAGAAACCAGTTTTATTAGAAGCCCTTCTATTGCAGCCCAGGTTAAATATTCGGTATTCGCGACGGGCTTTATTTCCCCTTTTGCACGCATCCGGATATCATCAATAAGTTCAAAAAGTAGGTTATAGGCGGGGTCTTCGCGACACAGTTTTTTAATTTCAGAATTTAGTTGGGTATCGCTTTCTCCCTGTAAATAAGTAACGAATTTGTTGTGAGACAATTTATTTTGTATGGTTTCCATAGTGATTGTTCACTTTATAGTTTTAGCTTGTTTCTCCGGAGTTTCCTGAATAGTCTTGTAAAGCATGATAATAGGAACGCATAACTTCGACATAATAAGTAAAACAGCGATAGCATGAATTCAGGTGTCTATGCATTTTTTCACAATGCTTGTTATCCAGATTTAAGGAAAAATTGGTTCGCTCAGTATGATTTTGTGAGGAATTGAAAATAAGAACTAAAAAAATATCATTTTTTGTTGCAAAAATTGGCTGCCCGTATGGACAACTGTGTGCTGGCAATTTTTCAAATATTGCAGCTTCTTGAGAGGAGGAATTAAGGTTGTTCAACCGATGGTATAATCTTTCCACAACATTTTTATCAAACTCACTTAAGTTGTACTGATGTTTTATTTTTTCAACGTTGCCATCGTGTATCTCTAAGAGGGCTAATGTACGACCGAGTTGGGAACCGGAAACATCCATTTTTCTCTCCTCTCATCACCGTTTCAAAATTAAATTTATCTCTGTTAGATTGATCATTATAAATAAGGGTAATAAAATCAAACAATTAATAGAAATGAGTTCGGAGGCCTTTGTCGTTTGGAGCTATCAATATCGGCGCCCATTTCTCTTGCCCATTGTGTGTTGCATTAGAAAAAAAAACCATAGAAATTCTCTCAAAAAATTTTAAAAAATTTGGATTCAATCGGGGGTATTTTGACAATTCTCTGATTTTATAATGAATTCCGCAAGGTTGTTCGCAGCCGGTTTACAACCAGGTCGGTAACTCTGTGCCCAATATCTCTTAAACAGGGTATAGCTGCAATCATTTCTTTGGGGAAATCCATCCATACATATAGCATAAAAATATGGATGTCCCGCTCTAAGTTTTTTCGCTGAGTTTTTGGGGAGTGGCGTAATTGATCGACAATCGCTTCATAAAGGCTCCATCCGGTATTAAAATCTAATTTACTAAGGTAGTCCGCCCCGAGAGAAAGCTCTCCTTCATCTATTATATCCATGTCAGCCAGGTAACGAATAAAATATTTTTTGTTGTAATTATTCGCTGCATGTATTGAGATGGCTTTTAGCCAGGCGAAGAATTGTTTCTTTTTATGACGCCCCCGGAAATTCCGTATTGCCTGGAAGTCATCTTTACAAAGATTAAGAAAAATATCAGTGACGATATCATCGGCCGCCTCTTGCATCTGCCGATGAAGCCTGGTATGATTCCAGGCTCGACACCTCTTAACGACATTATCATAGATTAAATTCTTGTATCGTCTGATGAATTCCCGCCAGGCATCATTATGAAAAGGAGATTTGGAATCGCTACATAGATCGAGGAGTTCGGAGAAGGAGAGTTTTTCAAAATTCTTCCGTGAGCCCATATAAGCTCGAATTTTAGACTTTCACTTTTTCTATATACTATTTAATCTTAAGGAATATAATAGCGAAAACAAAAAACTATATCGCTTGAAAGATAATACTTTGCAATTAATTTTCAAAAAATTCACAATAATATTTTATCATTATTAATTTTAGCTCTTTTATATATTTAATAAAGAAGCTAACTTGTTATTTCATAATGATTTTCAAATTTGGACAGCACTGAAAATGAAAATTCCATCAATCGCTTTATATATAATTGGCCTTTATGTTTTAATCTCTTCGCTATCTGCTCAGCAGAAAGGGTTTAAGCAACCATCAGTGATGTTTGAGATACCTCTAAGCGATAGAATTGCCAATTACGATATCGAAGTGAAATTAGAACCGTCCCAAAATTTACTCCACGGGCATCAGATATTAATATGGCGAAATACTTCTCAGAGTACGATAAGCGAATTACAGTTTCATTTATACTTGAATGCATTTCGTAATAATCGATCGACTTTCATGATCGAATCAAGATACGCACAGCGGGGTTTTGCAGTGGATAGCAAAAGATGGGGGTTTATAGATATCAATCGAATAAAGCGCTTAAATAGCTCCGACTGGCATCGAGCAGGGAATATTCCCCTTCTTCCTTCCGCTGCTGGTGAAAATAATATCGCCGGGAAGGATTTGACCAATGAGATGCAATTCATTCATCCTGATAACAAAGATCATATTCATGATAAGACTGTAGTGAGATTGCCATTAACTAAACCACTTCTACCCCAACAAACGATTGTTTTATATTTTAACTTTACTGCTAAATTGCCTGAACCCCCTTTTGCCCGCAGTGGGGCTAAAGAAGAATATTTTTTTATGGGACAGTGGTTTCCCAAAATTGGCGTCCATAAAGATGGGGACTGGAACTGTCATCAATTTCATTATAATTCTGAATTTTTTGCAGACTTTGGGGTGTACAATGTCTGGATAACTGTGCCCGATGAAAATGTTGTAGGGGCTACCGGTATTGAGATTGAAATCAAAGAGAACGATAACGGAACGTCAACCCATTATTATCATGCAGAGGATGTGCATGATTTTGTCTGGTCGACCAGCCCCAAATTTATCGAATTTAAGGGCAAAACCCAGGATGTGGATATTCGACTGCTGATGCAACCCGATCATGTGGACCAGGCGGCTCGCCACATGGAAGCTACAAAAACTGCCATAGAATATTGTCAAAATTGGTACGGTGATTATCCTTTTCCAAACCTGACTGTGGTTGATCCCCGGCGAGGGGCGAAAAGCACCGGCGGCATGGAATACCCGACTTTATTCACGTCTATTACAACCTACGGCTTACCTGACGGGCTACGCTTAGTTGAAAGTGCAATTATTCATGAATTTGTTCATAACTACTGGTATCACATGCTGGCTTCTAACGAATTTGAAGAGAGCTGGTTGGATGAAGGTATCACCACCTATAGCGAAATTCAGATTATGAACCATAAGTATGGACCAAGCGGTGATTTGGTTAACTTTTTTGGTATCAAATTAAACGTTAGAGAGATGCATAGAGGGGAATACATTCTCTTTCCGGCGCCAGATCCGGTTCTTCAAAACGCATGGGATTTTTATTCCGAATCCAGTTATGCCGTCAATTCCTACGCAAAATCTGCCCTATTTTTAGTTACCCTGGAGAATTACCTTGGTCGCGAAACGATGCAGGAGATCTTGCGTACTTACTTTCAACGCTGGAAGTTCAAACACCCGCGTACTCAGGATTTTGTCAATACCGTTAATGATGTATCGGGTCAAAATCTGACATCCTTTTTCGATCAGGCCCTGCATACCACTGCCATACTCGATTACAGCGTCGATAAGGTCTTTACCCGAAGATATAGAGAAGAGAGGGGATTTGATTTTGACTTCCAGGCAGGAACTGAAGATAGTGTAGTCACCTCACTTGATTCACTCATTGGCAATCAAGCTGCTTTAGATACACCGGCAGAATCCACCAGAGTTTCAGAAATCGATTCGACATCTGAGCAAACTTCTAAACCTCTATATTATAGCGGTGTAAATATAAGGCGTCTGGGAGATTTTCGATTTCCGGTCGAACTGGAAGTTGTTTTTGACAATGGAGAGATCATTCGCGAAGATTGGGATGGCCAGGATTTGTGGAAAAAATTTCGATATCTTAAGCCGGTTAAGTTGGCCTCGGCTACCATCGATCCGGATCGAAAAATTGTAATGGATGTTAATTTCACCAATAATAGCAAGTCTATCGAAGCGCATTCCAAAGGCATCAACAAACTGACAACCCGCTTTCTTTTTTGGTGCCAATTTATAATGGACCAACCGGAAATTTTGAGTCTGCTCTCACTATTCCAGTAGAAAGAAAATATTCTGCGAAACAGGATTTATGGTGTGGAAAGTTGATTAAGATTACGTAGGAAGTGTCTATGGTTTTTTACAGCCTCAGAGTTGGCTTCGCCAAAATGTGGGCGAATAAGCGAATGCTCCTCATCTTTTATTTGGCAAACCTGTTATCCGCAATTTTATTAACACTGCCCTACCGCTCGACGGTAAGTCACTTTGTGGGGCATAGTTTGATGGGAGAATTCCTGGCCGGTCAATTTGATATGGATTTTCTCTTTGAGTTCGTTAAGGAAAACCTCGTCATTTTTCCGGTGTTGATGAGTATGTCCTTCGTGGTTGCCCTGATCTACTGGTTGATTAACATCTTTTTGTCCGGCGGTGCTCTGTCTATCTTTGCAGCAGAACGGGGATATACCGCAAAAGAATTTTGGGGCAATGCCGCCAAATATTTTGGCCGCTACTTTCGTTTAAGTCTATGGGGCATCCCCCTGTTTCTGATACTCTTCTCCGTTCAATATGTCGAAACCGGGGTTGAAAAATTGATCTTTGGCAGCGATCCATACGAGAGCGTTTCTTACTGGGGAGATCGGATTAGAGTCGGTTTATTGAGCTTGGGCATTTTGTTGTTTTTTATGATATTCGATTACGCCCGTATCTATACCGTGTTTACCGATATCCGGCAAATGCATATTGCTATGTGGAGAAGCATTCGGTTCACTCTAAGCAATCTCCTGCGGGCATTTATGCTCTATTTCAGTATAATTGTTATCGGTATGTTGGTGCTGCTAAGCTACGCTTACGTTGCAGATATGCTCTCGGCCCCCAATTCAGGGATTATTTTTTTGTTGGTGTTATTGCAACAATTATTCATGCTTTTCCGCATGATGATCCGTTTAACCCTCTATGGGAGCGAAACCAATTTATTCCGGCATCTTGGGCATGAGCTAATCTTAGCATCCCCGACTTCTTCCGATGAAGAAGATTTCAGCTCCACAATTTTCCGGGAAGAATGAAGCGCTCATTTAACCGATTAGTATTTGATTGAGACGTTTGACGGCAATTTGGAGTCGCTCCGGGGATTCACCGGCAAAACAGATGCGAATATAATCGACGTAATCCTTACCGAAGTCGTTTCCAGGCGCTACTGAAACTCCCTCGTCTAAAAGTGCTTCGATAACTTCCCAATAGTTGCTTCCCTTTAAATAGTCTTTAATAGAGAAAAATAGATAATACGCCCCTTCCGGAACATGATGTTCAACATGCAGATTTTCGGTAAAAATATCCCTTAATTCGTGACAATGTTTCACAAACTTATCTGACCATTCCCGTCGCGTCCAGACCGGTTCGATCATCATATATTGGGATGGGGTCGCCGGACTGTATAATTGATGTACCATCATCTTGTTTAAATTTTGTAATACCTTCCGGGTCGCTGCCACATATCCCAGACGGAGGCCGGCAAACATATACACTTTGGAAAAGGTAAAGATGGATAACGTTTGATCGAATAATCCGGGCAATTCGGCAATTGAAATATGCTTGTGCCCGTCATAAGTCATTCCGTCATAAGCTTCGTCGGATACCACCCACAATTGATGAGCTTTGGCAAAGTCGGCAATTTGCTGTAATTGCTCACGGGTCAGCACTTTTCCGCTGGGATTATTGGGCGTATTCAGATACATTGCCACAGTTTTCTTAGTGATGAACCGCTTTAAATAATCTTGAATATCTAATTGGGGGTTATCATATAATCTTGTATAAAAAGGAATTTCAATTGCGTTTCCGCCAGCCATTCGAACCATTCCAATAAAAAAGGGCCAGGCCGGCGTCAGCACTATAACCTCTTCCCTGGAATCAACCAAACCCAACATACTGGTGTATAAGGCATTACAAGCCCCGCAGGTCATCATAATGTTGTCTTTTTTGACCGGCAGATGATTGTCAGAAAAAACTTTCTCCGCAACCGCACTCCTCAACTGACTAATCCCATAGGTGTTGCAGTAGCGATTGAACCCCGGGAATTGGTCTCGAAATTCCGGGTCAATCGGTAATTGATAAGGAGGGGGCAAATAGGAATCGCCAATGTGCAATTTGACAAGATCATCACCCTTTTCACGCATTTTGGGGAGAAATTTTTCAAATACAGATCCGGTTACATGATTAACCCGGTCAGCAAAATCAGGAAATTTAGGCATCGGGTTCCTCTCTTTTTCTTAATGATCTAACGCAACATCTCTTTTTCTTGCAATAACTTCATCGCTTTTCGTAAGGCCCTGGCGCGATGGCTGATTTGATTTTTCTCCGCATCGCTTAGCTCTGCATACGTTTTGGTGTATCCATCGGGCATAAATAAAGGATCGTAACCAAAACCACCACTGCCGCGCATTTCTTCAATGATTTTCCCCCGAACAATTCCCTGCACAGTTTCTTCAAGCTCAGGACCAACCATGGCAACCACACAGCGGAATTGCGCTTGCCGTCTCTCAGCAGGAATTTCGCTTAACATCTGCAATAATTTCTTATTGTTGGCTAAATAATTTTTCTCGGTGCCGGCATAGCGGGCAGAGTAAATGCCCGGCTTGCCATTAAGAGCATCGACCTCCAAACCGGAGTCATCTGCCAGTGACAGCAGATTGGTGTGACGGAATACAGTCTTCGCTTTGATCAGGGCATTTTCTTTAAATGTGCCACCCGTTTCGGCAATGTCCGGAATTTGCGGGAAATCTTGGAGGGATGACAATTCTAGTTTCAAATTAGAGATTATAGCAGATATTTCTTCTACTTTATGGGGATTTTGTGTGGCTAGTACAATCTGAGTTGACATAGTTATCTTTGCCAATTTTGATGTTTCAGTAATAAATCAACATAGCTATAGGATTGGGCTTCGCCGATTAAATTTCCCAGATTTTCCAATAGCTCATTTAGATTATGCCTTGCCGTCTGCTCATTTACCTCATCGGATATCACCGATTCAAATTCTAAGAAATAGCCAAGGTTCATAACATCGTCCAAATGGATGCGTACATTTTTGTAGAGATAGAGTTCTCGCCACTTTTCCACTTCAGCCAGAATTCCGTATGAATTTTTTAATTCTTTCAAACTTTTCTCGTAATCGGGCAGCGGAGTCAGGGAATAGTCACTTCGCCGAGGTGCGGTTCCGTCATCTCGATAATATTCAATTAAGCATGGGACAAATCCATTTTCAATTCGAATTTTGAGGCGCCCCTGAACTACCTTAAAATAAATGTCTTTTTGAAAGTGCCTGAATTTTGGATGAATGTCTGCCCGGGAGGCAAGCCTTTGCTGCACCTTTGCTGGACTAACAATTTTATATTTACATTCAATATTCTGCATGGAACTCGCTTAAAAATTGCTTTATAGATATCATTTGCCAACATATTAATTTTCAATTAAGGTGATAATAGTAGTGAATAGGTAAATTTGCAATGGAAAAATCAGAAGGCGGGTAAAGAACGATATCATTCATCTTTCGATATAAACCGGTTGCACAAGTTTACCACTGTCGCAGGCTAATTCACAAAGATATTTCCCGGTTTTCAAGGGGCGGCGAAAGTGATCAGTGGTCTTCCAATAAATATCATGTAAACCGATTCCCAAAACTCCACTGTAAATTGTTTTCACTTTTTTACCACGGGCATCAAAGAGAAAGATTTTTACTTGGCCGGCTTTGGGTAGTATAAAACGAATTAAGGAAGATTTTTTAGAAGGTCTGGGGTGAATGGGGAAAAATTTAAATGTAAAACTGCCAAACCGGTTAGTGGGTAAATTGATGAGTGATGAAACGATATTGACCCTTAAAGAGTCCCAGAACGGTTCATCGACTTTATATCCGACCAACACCTTGTATTCCCCTGGTTTAGGAGCATGAAGAATTATATCCTTGTGGCGGGTGGCATCCTGGAAGTCAACAATTCTGCCTTGTTTGTCAATCATTTCAGCGCTGATGGTGGCTTGTTTAGCTGTAAAGTGGGGTTTGACTTTTATTTTTAAATTGGGTTCTTTTTCAATGCTGAAAAAGCCGGGTTTAAAGATGTGGCAACTTGACCCGGCACAACCTTTTTCGTTCAATTTGTATTGAATGTTGTTTACAAATCCAACGATAAATATGGCACAAAACACAATTAGAGCCAGAAATCCTTTTTTCAATTTAGTTCTCCTTCCTGTTTGGCAGCAGCCCGGAATATAAGTTATAATTATAACGTTTAGTGGTTTGTGGCTTCAAAAAACATACCATTTTCAGAACAGGGTATTTTTAAGCTTTTGAATTGAGTCAGGCATGGAGTTGTAAAATTAATATACAACTACCCAATTACTTTTGTACCTTGATTTTTCGTTTTGAAATCTGTGAATAGGAGTATATATTTAAAGTTTGAAATATGTTCTATGATAGAACATAAAACTGATTGATTTAGTAAATACCTGTAGAGCTTCGGGGCGTGGCGCAGTCTGGTAGCGCACCTGCTTTGGGAGCAGGGGGTCGCCGGTTCGAATCCGGCCGCCCCGACGAATTAAAGATTAAAGAAAAAAGAGTAAAGTGAGTGGGGAAGCCTAAGTACTTTTTTAATCGTTAATCTTTTTTCTTTAGTCTTCTAAAAGGCTCCCTTAGCTCAATGGATAGAGCAGCGGCCTTCTAAGCCGTTGGTTGGAGGTTCGAATCCTCCAGGGAGCGCCATTATCTAAGTGCTGTAATGCATTGATATTGTTTAACTTATAAAGCGTAGCACCTCACAACCATTTCCTTCCCTATAGAGCACATCCAGGTCATTTTCCGCTAATTTGTGCAACCCTAATTTACAAACTTGCAGTTCGGAAAGCCAACCAAAGTAGCGATTTGCTGAAAGAAGAGACACCAGAAGAAGATGCAGCGTTGGTGGGATCGAGTTGAGCGGAGGCCTGATGGCGTTTGCTGAGCTACCGGAAGATATAGTATGCCTCTCCGTTCCCGATGGAGATGACCTGCGACCGGCAATTGAATTCCTGCGAAGTTGGGCGGATAGTAAAGACAAGGAACGCAGCGCCTGGGCGATCAGTGTGTGGAATGCCTGTCATGAGTGCCGGTTAAGCAGCAGTTGAAACAGCTTTCCAGTAAGACAATGACAGTGGCAACGATGCGAATCGACGACAAGGTGTTCTTGTATCATCAGGAGATGTACCTGGGACAGATTGTCAAGGACAGTCCCTACCGGGATTCCATTGCCGCCGGTGAGCAGTTTGACGCCCATTATCACTTTAAAGGGCGCAACCTGTATCTGATGATCCGGGCTTAGAACTACTTTTCTCAATCCAAGCAGTCTATTCCTACCACATTCATCCCATGGCTAACTGTTCATTGATCCCGGTTATGCCGGGATAAGCCTCCCCCTTTTTGCCGATGAGGTTTTTGTTGCCTGACGGTAATGGAGATAGATATCAATCGGTCATATATCTGTTAATAGCTACGGGATACTCAGCTTTTTGCTGTTTGATCTGTCCTAATCCACCAAGCCTTGAAAACAATAACACTCCCATCCAAATAACCATTACTCAAAACCCATTAACCGGAGGTATTATCATGAATCTACAGGATTTTCAATTCCCTATTGTGGAACGACCGGTAGCGGTCAACAATGGTATCCATGATCTCACCGACTGTGAGAATCGCCATACTTATCTCAGCGGTGACTATAAGGCGATTGTGCGCCGGGATACCACCCGGTTGATCTCTATTGTGCGTAACAGCTATGATATGAGCGAACGGGTGCGGATGTTCTGGGGTGCGATTCGTGGCATTTGCATCAACGGGATGGTTTTCGGGTAAAGGTTAAGGCTTTATACCAGGTGATGCCCACTACCGGGTTATTGGGCAGATGGGAAGGATTTCCATAATCGACCTGTTTACTGCAGAGTATAACGTCATATCAACCCTTAATCTCATCGTCCTGTCAGTCTTTCTCTGCTATTGCATTTGGCCACCAAGGCTAGGAGGGCGCGGACAGCGTTCGCTGCAACGAGGGTTTGGCGGTCCCTCGCGGACTTTACCTGCCTCAGCCGCGAGTGATGGCACCGATCTCCAGCATGGGTCCCAGCAGATCGGCTGCGCCACCGTGCTCGACTATCAGACCGTTTACAACCCGATCAATGTTTACTGCGGTCACTTCTATGCGCTTTCCGGTCGGCCCGATACCGGCCCATTCGCCTTCATGAGTGCCGCGCATGGTCACACGGGTCACAACCCACTCACCTTCGGCAATCTGTTGCTCGATAGTGAGATGGAGGTCCGGATAAGTTCGGCGAACGCCTCGAATGTGCTCTTTCACACCATCGAGGCCAATAGCGTGCCTGTTGTTGCGATGAATCTCGACATAGTCGGGAGAAATGAACCGCGAAGCTTCTTCTACTGAGCCAGTATTGACTACTTCCTCATAGAAGCGACGCACGATCATCTTGTTCTGTGTGTACATGTTGCTCTCTTGACTCTGATTGGTTCAGTGCTGGTTACCGATTAAGCTCATCAGCGGCAATGGAGCTCAGCGAAATTGCCGTCCGGTACAGCGCCTTGCAAGCGATCATCGTATGGTTACTCTTGTCAATGCTCTGGATCATTGAGCGCCTCAGCGCATATCACTTGTCCACTAACATACTCAATAATTCCCGGATGGAGTTCCCGAACCATCCATGCACCAGAATTTTCAGGCGGGATTGGATACGGCGCGTCGAATCCCTTTATCCCAGCGGCGGAAAAGCCATACTTGGGATAATAGCCAGGATAGCCCAGCACAAATACCAGTTCAACACCCGTTGCCTTCAACTGTTTTAGACCTTCTTTGATGAGTTGCCCTCCGATGCCCTGACTTTGATATTCTGGATGTACAGATAAAAGGGCAAGGATAGCCGAAGAAACCACCCGCTGAGAATGCTTGATTCGTGCGCTCGTGAATAGAATGTGTCCAATAACATTATCATCGGCAGTCACAACAAGCGATATTAATGGTTGCGCACTCGGATCTGCCCATAAATCGGTAATTAGATCCGCAATGTCTTGTCCTTGCACGTCACCAAATGCGGCAATAACAACATCTGAGATTGCTTGCTTATCTGATTCGAATGCCTTGCGCACCTGCAAATTCATAATAGGCTACCCTTTATCGCGAACATCTTAACCTGTTATCAACCCCACCTTGGTCTGGATTCAACCACAGGAAAAGCCACTTTCAAAACATGCTCTTTATAGAGATGTTATACTAATACGTGCGGTTCTGGATGTCAAGGGCATTTTGGTTGATCATTCCGCGTCAGTGTTAAACGGCAGATGACTTCTACCTTGATGCATATGAATTAGCTGGATCCATCAGATCCATCCCGCCGTGCTAATTGTCTTTTCCCCGCCTGCATCGCCAGTCCGCTGCTGAGAACAATTAGTGGGGGTTGGTTTTATAGTCCTTTCCGAAATACCGCTTGCGTTTTTAAGACAGAGTAGCCAGCCTGCTCATAGAAGCCGTGGGCTTGGCTTCTCACCACATTACTTCTAATGAGCATGGCTGAACATCCATTTCGTTCAGCCCATTCCTCGGCGGCTTCAAGCAGAGCGCGTCCAAGACCAATACCCTGTTTTGCTTCGTCAACAACAAGGCCCACAATTTCAGCAAAGGCATTCCTGAAGACTCTCTTTGTCTTGAACACATGAATCCAACCTGCAATGACGGAATTCTTGTCCTCCACGACGATCACAGAGTGATCCGAATCTTGCAGAATCTCCAACAGATACCGTTCAGCTTCATCAAGTTCGACAGGATAGCCAAGCTGATCTGATAGTCTCGAGACTGCCTCTGCGTCACTTTGTGTACATTTTCGTATCTTCATCGGACGATTATAGAAGCCAAGGGAACCTCTATAATCCCCCTAACGCCCTGGCGTTAGACGGACAACTTCCGTGATACATTCGTCTATGATTGTTGGTAATCACAGATCATGTTCCCATAATGTTGAACAAAGCTAGTTTGAGTTACCGGTTCATGAAATTCATGCCACTGCCCCGCAGTCCGGTGCAGCCGATGTTTGCTGTATTTAACGCAGACTCATTTTCACTGCACAGAAAAACTATTCAACAAAAAACTCAGTCTCTCTCTGCTTTTCTCAATTATTCGCGATCCATTCATGCAGGGAAATCGGACGATTGCAGACACTTGCCACCAACCAAAGCATAGATAGCAGGAAAGCTTACCCTCACCAATAGAGCATCATCAGAATAAAAGCCGCCAGGTGGTCTGCAGTGTCAACTGCAATGCTCTATTCCTTGGAGTCTAAGACTTTGAGATAAGCGACTAGTTGGCCACGATGGTGTGTCTCGTGATCCAAGTTTCCCCTAATGATAATCCACCACGCGCTAACTTCTTGGCCGAACCGTTGATCGAAAATCATCTCGCGAAGCTGACTCTGCGTCAAACGTCCGAGCATCGCAGCGCGATGTTCGCCGGTCTGTTCAAGTTGATTGAGAAGAGTCTGATACTGATTTCGGCTTGTTACATTCACGAAGCCTGCCTTGCCGACCATTGGCTCTAGTGTTTTTGTCTCCAATTTCTTGAAGAGCCATTCATCAGCATCGATCAAATGCTGCGCAAGATCTGAAAAGCTCATCGCCTCTGGAGTAATCCGCCAGTTCTCCAATCCTAGGGGAACAAGACGCAGACGCTTGATGGTTGATTCTCTGACTGCTCGAGAAAACTCGGCAAGTCTTGCGGTCTCTTCCAAATTATCCATACCATTTCCCCAAAACAGCTAACATTATATAGCTCCACCCTGGTCTAGAGTCAACTACTAGAAAAGCCATTGTCAAAACATACCCTTTATCGAAATACTCTCCTGATACTCGCTGTTCTGGATGTCAAGGGCATTTTGGGCGATCAAACCGGGCAAATGTGAAACGGCAGATGAGTTCTACCTTGATGCATATGTATTAGCTTGATCCGTCAGATCCATTCCCCGGCGGTAGTTGCCCGTTCCCCGCCTGCGTCCCCGGTATTAACAGTGCCAACAGGCTCAATCAACATAATGTGACACTCTTCTTCAGCAACGGGTTTATGCTCGACACCTTTGGGAACAATAAACATCTGACCGGCCTTAAGTTCAACCTGTCCATCCCGCAGTTGGATCACCATGCTTCCATCTATGACATAGAATACTTCGTCTGTATCAGGATGGCTGTGCCAGATAAATTCACCTTCAATTCTGGCCAGCTTGATGTGATAGTCATTCATTTGGGCGATGATCTTTGGCGCCCATTGTTCCGAGAACTGTGAGAACTTCTTTAAGACATCAATTGCTTCCATATTGTGTAATCTCCTGATGGCTACAGTTAACCTCATGAACGCCGCTCGGCTCTAAAGTGTCGCGTGCATCCGACTTGTTGGATTCTATCCTCTACAATCTGATGCAGGCTTCGACGGACAACCAGAACAAGCGTTCAGGGAACGACATGTGTTCCTCTGTATGCCTGGGATCCCACTCAGTCCCGCTGACATCATCTCCCGCGGCCAGCAACTGACCGAACTTAACACCCCGGAAGGTCGCAACAGCGAGAAATCCGGCACATTCCATCTCGACGGTCAGACATCCCTCTGATTTCCGCTCCGCAATTCGATTCTTCGTTTCACGGTATATCGCGTCGGTAGTCCAGGTTTTGGCTATTTGGAACGGCACTCCGTGCTTCTCCAAAACGGTCTGGATGGTTTGGACGAATCGGATTGCGCTGCGATCCCCCGACTGGGGGCAACGTAGTGGAATGAAGTCCCTTCGTCCCGAACCGCACTACTTGGCACGATAACCGTGCCTTTCACCACCGCGCTATCCAGGACACCGGCGGATCCGCAGGCGATGAACTTCCGGCAGCCAAAGGCAATCAGTTCTTCGAGAACCGCGGCTGCAAACGGGGCACAAAGTCCCGGGTGGGTAACGACGACCTCCTTTCCCTCCTGCCTCATACGGTAGACAGGTATCGGTCCCATGGCTGTCACGATGTCCGTTAGATGGGTTAACAGGCTCCTCTGCTTCAGTTCCGCAATTACTGTGTGATAGATAGGCAGAACGCCTCTCTCCGGCATCCCGTCCACCGGCTTCAATACTTTGGATGGCTCAATAATCGCGTCGCTGCTGTCGTCAAACTCAAGAATTGGGTATTGGGCTTGCATTCCTCTTCTGCTTCCAAGATTATATAAACCCGCTCTCAGCTCTCCCCTGGTCTGAATACAACCAGAGGAACCGCCATTGTCAAAGCACACTCTCTCTGGAAATGATATACTAATGCTTGCGCTGCTGAATGTCAAGGTCTTTTAGCTGCTCCAGCGAAGACTTCTCCACTGATTATAGTGCCGCAAAGGTTCAATCGCAGGTAGACCTTACTCCTCTGTGTCATAGTAGTTGGTAACCATATATTGATGTTCCGGTGCAAGATGCGCGTGCTGCCCTTGCAATTAAAAGAACTTCTTTGCCTTTGAATGACCGGCCAGATGGGCATACCTTTCCGTAGTCTTTATTATGGAGTGCCGTTCTATGAGGTTTCCAAGTTGATGGGGCACACCATTTATGACCTGATGACTGGCAAAGGTATGCCGTAATGTGCGGGTAGTGTAATTCTTATTAAGCCCTGCTAACTTCATGTGCTTTTTAACCTGATTGCCAAAAGCATGGGCATGGCAATAGCGTTTACCGCTCCGGTTCACCAATACCCACGGGTTATTGCGCCGCCTCTTTGTCTAATACCCTTCGCCTTCGTGGACTTAAGTATTTAGAAACTCTGAAACAAATTCAGATGACGGAAATCTTACATCAAACGACGTTTGAAGGTTTCCGCTTTCCCTCTTTAAACAACAGTTTTTATGGCATGTACATTTTAGAAGAAGGCGGCTATCAATTTGAATCAAGCATCGTGGCGAATCACATTCGAGTTTATGGCGGTGGAATATTCCCTTATAATATCCCCATATTCAATAACACGGGATTTATGAAATCACTGGACCTGTTGGAAATTTTCCCGATAGCACACGATGACCGCTATTATTATGGAAAAGGGGCTAGTGAACGAGACACTTACCCGGAGTTTCAGCAAGAAAGAGATGCCGACGCTTATCGCAATTATTTAAACAACTTTTGGAATGAGGTCATACTTCCGGAAAAAGGAATTATGACGATCATTGCACATCCCGCTTATTGCGGTAAAAACCAGATTCTGCTCCGCCCCGTCCTGGAACTGGTGAAAAATGTATCCAGTAGTGGAAAATACTGGATAACCTCATTAGACCGTATAGCAAAATTTTGGAATCAGCGAGAAAAATTGCGCATAAGTGTTCGAGAGAAGAACAGCAAAGTATTGATAAAAATCAATTCGAAGAACAATAGCAAATTACGCGGTCTTACCTTACGGTTACCCCGGAAGCCGGTTCAATATAAGATGAACAATGGTTCTCCCAAGCTGGTGGAACGAGGCGGAAACTTCTTTATTAACATTCGACGCTTCGGATGAGCAATTAATGGAGTTAGTTTTCGAATAAAAAGCGACGAAGACGGGCAAAATTTTCCTATTGGCTGTGATCCTCTGATCCATATATGGGGTTTCTGCAGGAATCGGAGGATCCAACCCGGAAGCGCAAGTTTTAAGGTCGTCACATATAACGATCAACCGGTTCCTTAACTGATGCGCAGAGAAGAGCATTGCCAGTACATAACCACAGGAATAATATTTAAGACTGAACATGATTTATATCCCCTGCCTTTTTTAGTGAAATTATTGTATATATAAGAAAGTATTAGACGGTGTTCTTTATCTGTTGGAACACTGCTTATTTCCAAGTTTACATCGAACAAACATTACAGTCTTTGAAAGTGTGATGCAATTCACGACTAAAAACGTCCACAAAGTGAAAATTAGATTTTGTTCTCAGACAGCGTAATCCGATCGTTTCGTTTCTTCAAGTCCTTAAAGCAGGGATAGGCAGGTAGAGAGAGATCGGTTTATATTTTGAAAATTCCCATAGACTATTTAAACTATACTGTAAATTCAAAATGATGGAAGCAATGATGGCAAAACCCGAACACCTGGAAATTCTGAAACAGGGAGTGGATGTTTGGAATCGATGGCGGAATAGCAGCACCAGCCAAATCTTTGTACCGGGTCAGATTAATAGTGATCGTTATTTGGATTTAAGCGCCGTAAATCTGAGTGAGTCTGACCTGACAGGTATTAACCTGAGCAGGGCCAACCTGATGCTTGCCAATCTGAGTAATGCTAACCTTATTGATGCAAACTTGTGCAACGTCAATTTAAGTGGGGCACTGCTGAGTGGCGCTATTTTAAATGGTGCGGATTTAATTGGCGCCAATATTCGAATGACGGATTTACATAGCGCAGACCTGAGTGATGCCAATCTGCAAAGCGCCGATCTGAGCGATGCGGATTTGTCCGAAACAGACCTGAGTTATGCAAACTTAAGCTTTGCTGATATTAGTAATGCCCGTCTGTATAACGCCAACTTGAAAGATACTATCTTTACCGACACCAAAATAGCCAATACCGATTTGTATAATGCGAAAGGTTTGGAATCGTGTCGGCACTACGGACCCAGCATTATCGATCATCGCACCATAATTAAATCCGGTAATTTGACCAATACATTTTTGCGAGGTTGCAGCTTACCGGATGAGTTGATCGACTTTTATGCCTCCTTGCTCAGCCGTCCATTCAAATATTATTCCTGTTTTATCAGTTATGCCAGCGAAGATGAAGCTTTCGCCCAAAAACTTTATACGGATTTACAAAACAGCGGGGTACGTTGTTGGTCAGCTACTGAAGAATCGAAAATTAGTGATGAGATAAGACTCGTGTTTGATGAAACGATTCGATTTAAAGACAAACTGTTAATTGTGCTTTCCGAAAATTCTACGAATCGCCCCTGGGTTGAGTTTGAAATCGAGCAAGCACTGGAGGAAGAAGCCCGAAGAAAAGAATCCCTTTTTTTCCCAATTCTTCTCGATCATGAAGTTTTTAACTTTGAGGCCAGCTGGGTGGAAAACATAAAGCAACGGGAATATGGAGAATTCTCCCATTGGGAAGATCCCGTTGCTTATAAAATTGCTTTTCAAAGACTCTGGAATAACCTCAGAACCCAAAGAATGGTTAAATGATAAGCAGTTTTAAACGAATAATACCGAAAGCGTTATGGTTAGACTCCCTACTTGCTTGTGCGGTCAGGCTGAGCGTCTGCCTGAGCAGACAGGGAGTCGGATCCTGTTTTACAAGCACGCCATTCGTTCAACATTACCGTGTGATATTGGTAAAATACAGCTGAAATTCAGCAAGATATTTGCTCTACTGGCAGATTATTCACTTGCCAGTTCCATTGCCGGCTTGTCTATCTCTAAAGAAACCGCGTTTACATCGCTTACCTTAATATCCCCCGAGTCAATAATTTGCGCCGTCTACGTATCGATCATTTTTGTATTGACAGAAATGACATCGCCAAATTTAATAACACTGCCGGTGATAATTGCCTCCACACCATGCATCTTTCCGATTTCAGCAATGGTCTTTTTGTCCATCAGTGCACTCATTCCCATTTGGTGCTCTTCCATCAGTTTTGCCAGGGATAGCCGCTCGTATACTTCGAAGACCCCTGTTTATTGAGGGCGGTTGCCATCTATTCGGCAACAATAGCACCAGCATCTTTAATCTCTAAATCGCCTCTTTCGGTAAATTCCGCATCAGCCGGTTTACTTAGAGTAATCACCTACAGTCAGAGGAGTATACGCCATTGTGTTTTCACAGCACTTTCTTGCACCGTCGCTGAAAGAAATATGCTCACCCCAAATTGTCGGCATAGTTTCTGAAATGCTCTTTTTCCTCCTTATGTTACTCAAGATAATATTTTCACAAAGAGTTATCACCGGAGTTTCCCGGAATCAATAACTAAATTATAATTATTTATTTAGCCCGGTTGCCCTTCGGATTCCAATACGCAAAGCGTGAGGTGCTTTAGGTAATTCGTTAAAGTCATTAATCTCCTTCGCCGAATATCAATCTTCGAGTAATACTTTAAGTTTTGGTTGAAAAATTTCACAGGGATGGGCTATGGATGGCCGTCAAGAAAACGGATATTTAAAAATCAAGGAAGTCTCTCAGCTCCTCGGTGTCTCCCCCCACACAGTTCGCTATTGGGAAAAAGAGTTCTCCGACTACGTCAATCCAAAACGCACTTCTGCCGGGCATCGCTTATATGATGACCATCAAATCCGCCAGTTGTTGGAGATTAAGCATCTGTTGAAGGATGAATTGTACAGTATTAGCGGTGCTAAAAACAAATTGAAATTGTGAATGGAAACAGCAACGGACAATAAACCGTCTGCCGGGGACTTTGGCAAACTGATGAAGGATCGCAAGATACCACAAAGAAAAATTCTCATCGCATGGTTTAATTTTTCGATTGATGAGAAAATCAGCAAATTTGCCAATATCGCAAAATAAGAGTACCGCATATTTTGAATGATATATCTCCTCAGTAAATGATCTCGACAACGAGGAGGCCCGGATAATATAAGACTGGTTGCGAGATTTTGGGTATATCGAATAAAAAAGGAGTTTGTTATGTCGTCAATTTGTATCGCAGGAATGCATCGTTCCGGTACATCGATGGTTAGCCGTGTGCTGAATTTAGCCGGGTTGTACCTGGGGGCTGACGAAAAAATCATGCCGCCTGCCCCGGAGAATCAGGAGGGGTTTTGGGAGCATCTGGATATTGTGGCAATTAACGAGGAAGTGCTGGCAAGTATCGGTGCCGCCTGGGATTTCATTCCCGAATTTGAATCCGGATGGGAAACCGCCGATGCTTTGAATTCGCTTTATGAACGAGCACGCGAAATACTGCAACCATTTGAAAAACAAGAGTTTTGGGGATGGAAAGACCCACGGAACAGCATTACCCTTCCGTTCTGGAAACATTTACTCCCGGATGTTAAAGTTATCCTTTGTGTGCGGCATCCCCTGGAAGTGGCGCAATCCTTGCGTAGCAGGAATGGCTCCTCAATCATTTTCGGGCTAAATTTATGGTATCAGTACAATCTGGCCTTAGTAGAAGCAACCCGGCCGGAAGAGCGCATTGTTACTCATTATGATGCATTCTTTTTCGATCCCGGTCGGGAATTGAAACGAATATTTAGCCTACTGGGCCGGCAATTAGCCGAGGACCTGCTTTATAACGCATTAACGGGTGTTTCGGCAAAGATACGGCATATTCACCTGCCTCCCCGGGTGGCTCCTCATTCTCGCAATACAGAAGATGTTTTTCAATTATACTATCAACTTTGTGAAGAAGCCGGGGAAGTATTCATGGCGGCGCAGGAAGCAAAGCAAACCTGCCTGGACGATCGTCAAAACGTTAAAGAATCAACCCACTCTCTGTTTGAAAAATCAAAACAGTTAATCGAACAGGACCAAAGTGCAGAAGCCATACAGGTTTTAAAGCAGGTCGTTGAAGGAGCCCCCCATCACAGCCAGGCACATAATGAGCTGGGTTTTTTATTCTACCAAGAAGGACAAAAAAGTTTAGCCTTCCATCACCTGAATCAGGCAGCGCAATTAAATCCGAACAACCTGACCGCCAAAATCAATTTAGCAGATTTATCTCTTGAACTTCAATTATACGATTTTGCGAAAAAGCACTATTTGGAAATTTTAAAAACTGGTCTGCAAAAAAAACACGCCCTGCTCCAATTGGGCAAATTAAATTTTCAAACCAGGCAAATGAGAGAAGCCCGGGAATGCTATCAGAAAGTTTTAGATATTGATCCCGGAAATCAACTGGCAGCTGAAAGTCTTCGGTATCCGGAAATGCTCAGTGAGATACAGGAGTCAGCTCCGGAATCACAGAAAATTCAATCAGCAAACACAGCCGGGAAAGAACATCGTTCAGAATCCTCTTCTATCAATGTCTCCATTATCATCCCGGTATTCAACAAAGTGCATTTTACCAAACAATGCTTAAAATACCTCTACCGGAACACCTCTGAGTCCCTCAGATTTGAGGTGATTGTGGTTGATAACGGATCAACAGATGAAACTCCGGAGTTTCTGAAAAAGGCAAGCCAAAGATATCCGCGACTGCGGGTTGTAACCAATCCGAAAAATTTGGGTTTCTCTGCTGCCTGCAACATCGGGGCTGAACACGTTTCGGGAAAGTATATCCATTTTTTAAATAACGATACCAAAGCTCAACCCGGCTGGCTGGAACCGCTTCTGGCGGTACTCAATCAGGATAAATCAGTGGCTGCGGCGGGTAGTAAATTACTTTTTCCCAATGGCACCGTGCAGCATGCCGGCGTGGCCTTAGTCGAAGATCATAAAATCCCGGATCCGGTTGCCCCCCGGCATATATATTATGGTATGTCTCCCGATCATCCTGACCTTCATCAGATGCGCACCTTTAAAGTGCTGACTGCGGCATCATTACTACTGCGCAGAGAGGTATTCAACTCCGTCGGCGGATATGATGAAGACTTCTGGAACGGATATGAAGATGTGGATTTATGTTTCAAAATCTATCAAAAAGGATGGAAATTGGTTTATCATCCGGAGAGCGTATTGATCCATTACGAGAAGCAAAGCGGGAAAGAAAGATTTATAAAGGCCTTCCAGAATATTGAAAGGCTGCATCGATTGTGGAAGGGCAAAATAAATCCCGATTATATCATTCACCAGGATGGTAGTATGACAGAAGCGCCGGAGAATGCCATTAAACCGTACACCTTACCTGCAGCCGGCAGAGCGGGCGCCACTGTTCCTGAAAAACGTTTCGAAAAGCAAGATCACAGCAAAGCAACCGCCCCGTTGGTTTCAATCATCATTTTAACCTATAACCAACTGTCGAAAACCAAAGAATGCCTGCAAAGCATCGCACAATACACTACTTCAATCAAACATGAAGTGATTGTAGTGGATAACGGTTCCAGAGACGGCACCGTTCGGTACCTAAAACAGTGGGTTACAAAACAACCGTATTATCATCTGATCAGAAATTCGAAGAACAAAGGTTTTCCCGCCGGGAACAATCAGGGCATTCGGAAAGCCAGGGGGGATTACATTCTGTTGTTGAACAATGATGTGGTGGTTACGGAAGATTGGTTGTCCGGGCTGGTGCAGGCAATTGAACGGGACAACTCCCTGGGATTGGTCGGACCAATGACCAATTACATCAGCGGGATGCAGTTGGAGCGAGATGTGACCTACCAGAATCAGAAAGAACTGCAAGAATTTGCTAAAGCGTATCGGCAACGGCATCAAGGGGAACTTCAAACCGTTCATCGCCTGATCGGTTTTTGCCTGATGATTAAAAAACAAGTAATCGATGATATCGGGTTACTCGATGAGCGATTCGGAAAGGGCAACTACGAAGACGATGATTTTTGTCTTCGCGCCAATCTGGCCGATTACAAGCTTGCTATTGCCAGAGAGGTATTCATCCACCATTATGGCAACAGCAGTTTTTCCGGCGGCAATGTTGATTATTTAAATTCGTTAGCAAAAAATCGAGACATTTTTATCGAGAAGTGGAAAGATATTCAACATCCCCATCCGCTATGGATCGAAATTTTGCTCGAAAAAGCGAAGTGGGAAGAAGTCAATGGTAATGTGGACGAACAGGAACGTATGTTAGAATGGGCATTTAAACTGGAAGTAGGGAATCGCCAGGTTTTGGAACGGTATGAAAACTGTTTAACCGAACAGCAAAAAACGGATCAAGTGATTCGAATCATGGAAAAATATGTGGAGAAAAATCCGCAGGACGGTGAAGTGATCAATGCCTTGGGTGTTCACTATTGGCAAACCGGAAATCTTGTTAAAGCTGCAGAACTATTTGAGCAGGCGGTCAATAATGATAGCAACCGTCCCGATTTTCTCAAGAATCTTGCCGACGCTCATCTTTCTCTGGAGAAATTTGAGCAGGCGATTCCAATCCTGGTCCACTTGATTGAAAAGTTTCCGGATGATGTCGAAGCCTACCTGAAAATGGCCAATTTATATCTGGAATCCGGCGATGCACAGTCTGCAAAAGCGATGCTTGAGAAAGCTCAAACAAAGCAGCCTGATGATACCTATCTGCAACGGCTGCAACATTTGCTGTCTGCGCCCAGTACCTTTTTTGCTTATCAAATGCTATCTCAAGACAATGGTAATTCGGAACTGGATGTATTGGAAAAAACAGTATCTGAGGAAGCAGCTCACCTGTCGGTTGATGGTTGTATTATGTTGGGACAATTGTTCTTAGAAAACGGTCGGGGATCGACAGGGCAGACTCTGTTAAAAAGGGCTCAGCAACTCGATCCCCAGAATAAAGAAATCATGAAACTTTCGGCAAATTCGGATTCCGTTTCAATTAATGTTTGAGATTTTGCATTAAAAATTAAACAAATGATTATTTGCTAATCATCACTGCCCTCCTTATTTTTGCGTCTATTTTTATAGATTAAAATTAATCCAGAGACGGTAATGTAAGCAAATTAAACGAAGGAAGAGATAGAATGTCCTGGTATGCCCTTTACACGCGTCCGCGTCATGAGAAAAAGGTTTATGATGACCTCTTAGAAAAAAAAATGGAGTCGTTTCTACCCCTGGTTAAAACACTCAGTCAGTGGAAAGACCGGCGTAAGTGGGTAGAGAAGCCGCTCTTTAACAGCTATGTCTTTATTAATATAGAATTGCAGCATAAATTGATTGCCTTACAAACTAAGGGGGTGGTGAGGTTGGTTAGTTTTGGTGGCAAACCGGCGATGATTCCCGATTGGCAGATCCAGCAGTTAAAAACAGTACTGGATAACAAGGATAATCTTGAGCCGGAAAAATATTTAAAAAGGGGAGATTATGTCGAGATTATAGAAGGGCCTATGAAAGGTGTTAAAGGATACTTGCGAGAGCAGCGAGGTGTCTCCAAACTGGCCATTTTAATCGACGGCATTTACCAATCCGCCAGTTTTGTGGTCGATACCAATTTCGTACGCAAGATTGAAGAAAAAGAACCGATAACAAGACCATAGCTTTATACTTAATGGAAGACGAGGAGATTTTAAGGGATGAAATACTTGGTTACAGGCGGTGCAGGATTTATTGGCTCCAACATCTGTGAAGAACTGGTTCGTCGCGGCCACTACGTCAGGGTATTGGATAATTATGCCACCGGTGATCCTAAAAATTTAGCATCGGTTGAGGAAAAAATTGAGATGGTGGAAGGCGATTTGCGAAACTATCACACCGTCCGGGAAGCTATTGACGGAATGGATTTTGTCCTCCACCAGGGCGCTTTGCCATCCGTGCCCCGTTCAGTTCGGGACCCCATTTCCTCCAATGACGTCAACGTTTCCGGAACCCTTAACGTTCTATATGCTGCAAAGGATGCCAACCTGAAGCGAGTTGTGTTTGCATCATCATCTTCAATCTATGGTGATAATCCTACGCTGCCCAAACAGGAAGATATGATTCCCAATCCTCTCTCTCCCTACGCGATTTCCAAATATGCGGGGGAACGATATTGCCAGGTATTTGCAAGCATATACGGCATTCATACTGTTTCGCTCAGATATTTTAACGTATTCGGTCCCAAACAAAATCCCGATTCCCAATATTCAGCGGTAATTCCCAAATTTATCAAAGCGATCCTGCAGGATCGGCCACCCACAATTTACGGCGACGGAGAACAAAGTCGCGATTTCACCTATGTGTTGAATACCATTGAAGCAAATATATTGGCAACAGAAGCCGATTGCCCTCCCGGCGTGGTGATGAACTGTGCCGTGCATCAGCGAACCACCTTAAATGAATTAGTAGCCAGGATTAATAAAATTCTCGGGAAAACTATTGAGCCGGTTTATACGGATTCTCGTCCCGGAGACGTGAAGCATTCCTTTGCAGATATCGATCGGTTGAAAAATACCCTGGGATATTCGCCATCGGTCTTTTTTGAAGAAGGATTGCGAAGAACCATCGAATGGCATAACAAACAATATGAAAAGAACTTAAGCGCTGTCACATCCGCGTGACCTCAAAATGAACCGATCATTTTTTAATGATCGACTCAGCGGAAGGGGAGCGGGTCAGCCTGATTTATCAATAAAATTTTTCTCGGTATGATGTTGGGAAACTATATCCGTGGATCGGAGCAATTTAACCGGTTTTTATTTTTTAAGATTCACAATGCATACAGGGATTATTAAATTTTTAACTTTAAAAACTTTAAATAAGGTTACTAAAACACAACGTAAATGGAAAGGTATAAATTCTTATGGACCAGCAAAAAGCAACCAATATTTACTGGCACGATGCGAAAATCTCCAAAGCAGATCGGGAACGGGTAAATAATCACCGCGGTTTTTGTATCTGGTTTACCGGATTATCCGGCAGCGGCAAGTCCACTCTGGCCAATGAAGTTCAAAATTTACTGTTTGAAAGAGGCGTTAGAACTTATGTTCTGGATGGCGACAACATTCGCCACGGCTTGAATAAAAATTTAGGATTCTCAGCAGAGGATCGGGCTGAAAACATTCGCCGGATCGGAGAGGTTGCCAAACTATTCGCCGATGCCGGCTTGGTAGTGATGACCGCCTTTATCTCTCCCTATCGGGAAGATCGCGATAAAGTACGGCAATTGTTGGATAAAGGTGATTTTGTGGAGATTTATGTGGAATGTGATTTAGACGTTTGTGAAGACCGGGATCCCAAAGGCCTTTATAAAAAAGCGCGCGCCGGAGAAATTGCCAATTTTACCGGCATTTCCGATCCCTATGAAGCACCGGATAATCCTGAACTGATTGTCAATACCTCCAGTACCCCGGTTGAAGAGAGTGCGCAGGAAGTGATTCGGTTTTTGGAGGAACATAGTTATTTAACTGCAGAAAAATTAGAAAAGACAAATCCCAATTGAGCAAGGAAAACGAATGATTGATTTACACATGCATAGCAACTATTCCGATGGCAGCATGAACCCGGAGCAGTTGCTTGAGGAAGCACAATCGCTCGGTTTGACTGCGATTGCGCTGACCGATCACGATACGATTGATGGGGTCCCCGAGTTTATGCAACTCGGAGAAAAATATCAGATCACAACTGTCCCTGGTGTCGAAATCAGTGTGGATACCAAAATGCCTAATAATGGTCACATGCATATCCTGGGGCTATTTATCGATCCGCATGCAACAGGGTTGAAAGACACCCTGAATTATCTGCTAACCCAGCGAAATTTGCGGGCGGAAAAGATTATTCGGAAGCTAAATGAACTGAATGTGGACATCACCATGGAGGAATTGCTGGCCGAAGCCGGGGAAGGCGCTATCGGGCGTCCCCATGTGGCCAGGATTTTGGTGCGTAAGGGGGCGGCCTCTTCCATTCAGGAGGCATTCGATATCTATTTGGCCAAAGGCAAACCCGCCTACATGGATAAAGTGAAACTGGGTGAAGCGGATGCCATCAAGATGATCCGCGATGCCCGGGGCCTGGCCGTTTTGGCCCATCCCCATTTAATGAACTACGACACATTCGATGAAGCTCGCCAAAAAATTCTCGAATTAAGAGAGCTGGGATTAGACGGATTTGAAGTCTATTACTCAGGTATGCCCGCAGAATACACTCAAAATTTGCTTACCCTCTCCCGGGAATACGATTTTGTGATTTCAGGGGGCAGTGATTATCATGGATTGAATAAAGATGATGTGCGAATGGGCACCGGCAAAAATAGTGATTTGAATATTCCCGATGAATTTGTAAAACAACTCAAAGAAGCCAAGCGTAAGAAATTTGAAACATTGAATGTTTAAAGAAAGGAGCTAAAAGTGATAAAACCCCATGGCGGTAATTTAATCAATCGGTATGCTAACGATGCCGAAAGGCAGCAATTGATTGAAAAGGCTGAAAATTACCCATCAATAATTCTCGATGATAAGAATATATCTGATTTGGAGATGATTGCCTGCGGAGCGATGAGTCCTCTGACCGGTTTTATGACGAGCAAAGATTATCACTCTGTGGTGGAGAACATGCATTTGAGCAACGGGTTGGTCTGGAGCATCCCAATTACCCTGGCGGTGGATGATGAAACCATGCAGCGGATTCGCGGTGAATCGCAAGTGGCCTTGTATGACCATGATCAGCATCTATTGGCCCTCATGCAGGTGGAGGAGATTTTCTCCTACGACAAGAAGGTTGAAGCCAAAAATGTATTTCGAACCGAGGATGAACATCATCCCGGCGTCTCTTATGTGTATGCCCAGGGAAATCATCTGGTCGGCGGCGAAATTACCATGCTCAACCGCCCCAATCATGAGAATTTTCTCGATCATCGCCGGGACCCGGCCCATACCCGAAAAATATTTTCCAAGAATGGATGGGAGACGGTGGTGGCTTTTCAGACCCGAAATCCGATTCACCGGGCTCACGAATATTTGCAAAAATGCGCTCTGGAGATTGTCGATGGCCTGTTAATTCATCCCCTGGTCGGGCGTACCAAATCCGATGACATCTCGGCTGAGATTCGCATGCAGAGCTATGAAGTGTTGTTGGAAAAATATTATCCGAAGGGTCGTTACTTGCTCTCTGTTTTTCCGGCCGCCATGCGCTATGCCGGCCCCAGAGAAGCGATTTTTCATGCATTGGTCCGCAAAAATTACGGATGCACCCATATTATCATCGGTCGGGACCATGCCGGGGTGGGCGATTATTACGGCACCTACGACGCCCAGCACATTTTTAAAGAATTTTCAGCGGATGAACTGGACATCACCCCGCTCTTTTTTGAGCATGCCTTTTTCTGCACCACCTGTGACAATATGGCCTCCGCAAAAACCTGCCCCCACGACAAGAGCCAGCACGTTTTTCTCAGCGGGACCAAAGTTCGTCAATTGTTAAAGAACGGTGAGTTACCTCCGAAAGAGTTCTCGAGACCGGAAGTGGCTGAATTGCTCATGAAGGCGATGCGAGAAACACAATAAATTTCATAATGGGTATCGCACTCACTATTTATGTTTGGAAAGAGATGCCATTGAACCTCCGGCATCTCTTTCTTTATTTGAAATAAATTGTATAAAAATTAATCCGAGCTTCAATGGAACTTGGCTTTGAATTTTGGTACACCGCCGCATTACTCATTGTAATGACGGTTCTGCTGGTAACCGAGCGATTCGAAATCGAGGTAGTGATGTTCTCGGTGTTGTTGCTGTTGGTCCTGGGAGATGTTATTACTTTGCAAGATGCCTTTTCCGGTTTTTCCAACGTGGGGATGCTAACCATTGCTATGTTATTTGTGATCGCCGGTGCCTTAAATAATACCGGTGTTCTCAGAAAAGTTAGCGATGTGATTTTTGGCGAAAAGAATAACGGCGTAGGCCGAAAATTAATCCGCATTCTTTTTCCCGTTTCCGCCATCTCTGCCTTTATGAACAATACCCCGGTAGTGGCGATGCTAATCCCCATCATTCGCTCCTGGACAGAGCGTCAACAACAATTTCCATCCAAATATCTCATTCCCATTTCTTATGCCGCCATATTGGGAGGTACCTGTACGCTCATCGGTACCAGCACAAATTTAATTGTTCACGGATTGATGTTACAGCATGGACTGCAAGGCATCGGTTTATTCGAAATTACCAAAATTGGCGTACCCGCTACCATAGTGGGATTACTGTTTATCGTGCTAATCGGACACCGGCTACTACCAAGTCGCAGGGAACCATTGGTAGAATTGGGGGAAAGCACCCGGGAATTTGTCATTGAGTTAAAGGTAACCAATGACTACGAAAACATTAATAAAACCATAGAAGCGTCAGGACTGCGGCATTTAAAAGGACTGTATTTGTTCCAGATAGAGCGCAACGGCGATACTATAGCACCGGCGCGCCCTGATGAGAAAATTCTGGAAGGTGATCGGCTATTCTTTACCGGCATACCGAAGACTATCCTTGAATTACAAAAAACCCCCGGATTACATTTGACGAAAGATTCTCATTTTGATCTGAAAGATTATGATTCCTCACAAATTAAAACCTTCGAGTGCGTCGTTTCCGATGCTTCTCCTCTGGTCGGTAAAAATATTCGGGAGAGTAATTTTCGTGAAAAATATCAGGCGGTCATTCTGGCAATTCACCGCCATGGTCAACGAATCCGCAAGAAAATCGGGGACATCAGCATAAATCCTGGCGACACCTTGTTGTTGCTGGCCGATAAGAACTTTTTACGGCGCTGGTATCATTCCAAAGATTTTTATTTGATCTCCAAGGGAGAAAATTTGCCATCTAAGCCTCAGTGGCAGGGGAACTTCAGCGTTGCGGCGTTGATAATCATTATCTTGCTTACTGTGTTTAATATACTTCCCTTATTAGCTGCAGCCGGACTGGGGGTTCTGGCGCTTGTTCTATCCAAAATTGTCAGTCGTTCGGAAATTCTAAGCATTATCGACTGGCGGGTACTGGTCATTATTTCCCTGTCTTTGGGTATTGCTACCGGAGTTGAAAAATCCGGTGTTGCTGAAGTCCTAGCATCAGTTATCGTCAATTTGGGTAACGGGAGCAATATTTTATGGGGATTAGCTGGTGTTTATATTATGACCAGTCTCTATAACGCTATCATAACCAGTAATGCTACAGCGGCATTATTATTTCCCATTGCCCTCTCCACTGCCACGGCTTTGCAGGCTGATGCACATGCCTTTGCCATAGCGGTAATGATCGCCGCTGCGGCAAGTTTCGCCACACCGATTAGCTATCAAACCAATTTGATGGTTTACAGTCCTGGCGGATATAAGTTTAAGGATTTTTTAAAGATAGGTATCCCATTGCAAATACTGATCGGTATTGTTGCCCTCCCACTGATCTACTATTTTTATTTTTAATAAAGACCGGGTGGAAATCTGGTTATAGACTTTAGAAATTTCTTGCAAAAAATCGCAATAAAAATTAAGTTTTTCAACCTTAATTCACTGTCGATTTTTTCATCACAGAGATAAAGTTGGGTTTGTCTATTCCGAATATAGATTACGGTAAGTACAGGAAAAAGCAGTGTTAAAGGGGTTATGATTAAGAGATAATTTTAGTCATTATAAGATTTATATCTTACCTTAGCGCACGAAGCGTCCGGAAAAGGAATTCCAGAAAGTTTGTGTTATTAAAATCGATATTCGATCGGTTCTGATGGGAATGGGGAATCAATGCGAATAATATCTGATTGCTTGATGAGCTATGCCAAGCGCAATAACCTGTTTTTGATGAAATTATTTTTTAATCGCTTCGCGACAAAATTTAAGCCATCTGAAGCGTGAAAGCGGATGGGAAGCTTTCAAAGAGGTTTCCCATAGCGAAAATTTACTCGTTGTAACCTAAAACAATTCGCCCCGGTGCAGGCCATTTTTGACGGTCTGTAAGTGACGGGGCGGAGCTATGTAAACTTTTACGGAGAAAGGATTTCCCAATGAATTATTTAGTCACAGGAAGTGCGGGTTTCATCGGTTGGAATGTCGCGGACAAATTGCTCCGCCGTGGCAATCGGGTGGTCGGAATTGATAATATGAACGATTACTACGATCCTCGATTAAAAGAATGGCGCTTATCTCAGCTTAAATCCAGCAACAATTTCGAGTTTCGAAAGCTCGATATCACTGACTACGACGCCTTAACCGATTTATTCCGGGAATACCGCTTTGACGGTGTTCTAAACCTTGCTGCCCGCGCCGGAGTGCGTGCCAGTGTGGAAGATCCCTGGGTTTACTACGAGGCCAATACCCACGGCACGCTCAATATTCTGGAGTGCTGCCGACGAAATGGCGTCAACAAAATCATCCTCGCTTCCACCTCCAGTGTTTACGGGAATTGTGAAACCCCATTCCAGGTGGAAGCCAATACCGACCGGGTCCTTTCTCCCTACGCCGCTTCCAAAAAAGGTGCGGAGGCCCTGTGTCATTCCTATCATTATTTATATGGATTGAATATCAATATACCCCGTTATTTTTCCGTATACGGCCCGGCCGGACGACCGGATATGGCTTACTTCAAATTCATGGTCGCCATCGACCGGGGTGAGGCAATTAACATTTACGGCGATGGCCGCCAGGCGCGGGATTTTACCTATGTCGATGATGTGGCGGAAGCGACTGTCAAAGCGCTCGATCTGTCCGGTTTCAATGTCTTTAACGTGGGGGATGATAATCCGGTTGAATTAATGAAAATCGTCAATATTATTGAAGACTTCCTGGGGAAAAAGGGAAACTATAATTATCTGGACCGGCATCCGGCGGATAATTTGATCACCTGGGCGGATATCAGCAAAACCCGGCAGCTACTGAACTGGTCGCCTGAAATTAGTATTGAAAAGGGATTGAAAAGAGTGCTAAATTGGTACGTTGAACATAAAGATTGGGTACAGAAACTCAATATTGAAATTTAGGAAGCAGAGAAACTAAATGCACCTTGCCGGTTGCGAAACTCAGTTTCGTCTATTAGTGCGTTCTTCCACAGGAACTCCTACGGAGCAAAATAGAATTTTGGAACAAGATTAGGCTGGACAGCACTTGAACTATAAATCGTGGTTACAGATATCACTCACAGCTTCAGCACGAGGCGTAATCTGAAATAGTGAAAACATTAAAATTCCAAAAACGGAGAACGGGATGAAGAACAATGACTTTAATTTAGCGGTGATCGGCTGTGGTCGCTGGGGATTTAACCACATTCGCACCGCTTATAATAGCTTCGGAAACAGCCTTAAAGCGGTGGTGGACATCGATCAACATCAGGGCGAAAAAGTCCGCGAGCTTTCCGATCAGATCAAATTTACTTCCGCCATCAGTGATATTTTAGATGATCCCGATATTAACGCAGTTGTGGTGGCCACCCCGGCAGAAACCCATTACGGCATCACCAAATCGGTTCTGGAAAGCGGTAAACATGTACTGGTGGAAAAACCGATCGCCCTCTTCTCCCATCAGGCGCGGGAATTGGAACAGATCGCCGCTCGAAATAAAAAGATTCTGATGGTGGGACATCTGCTGCTCTATCATCCCGCCATTCGTAAGATTAAACAGCTGGTGGAAGACGGCGTGCTCGGTAAGTTGCAATACATTTATAGTAATCGGTTAAATTTAGGGACGGTGCGGAAGGAAGAGAACATCCTCTGGTCCTTTGCGCCGCACGACATCTCTGTCATCCAGTATTTGGTTGAAGATGATCCGGTGGAGATCGATGCCAAGGGCGGAACATTCTTACAGCCCGGTATTCACGATGTCACCCTGACCATGTTGCGTTACCCCAAAAATATTCAGGCGCATCTGCATGTGAGCTGGTTGCATCCCTTTAAAGAACACCGGCTGGTCGTAATTGGCGATAAAAATATGATCGTCTTTGAAGACACCCGCGCCACCGATAAGCTATTGCTCTATCCCAAGGGGATTGACTTTGTCAATGGCGAGCCCACCAAGCGGGAGGAGGGGGCGCAACAGGTCATCGATTACACTCAGAGCCAGCCATTGCAGGCGGAACTGGAGCATTTTCGCGATTGCGTGGTGAACGGCACCCGGCCCTTAACCGATGGAAAAAACGGCATCAAAGTGCTGGAAATACTGGAAGAGGCCCAATTACGATTGGAAGGGAAAGATTACGTCCCGGTAGAAGATCCGGTATCGGAACGGGAAAAGCCCGCCAATTACTTCGTGCATGAAACCGCCCGGGTGGATGACGGTTGTGAGATTGGCGAGGGCACCAAAATCTGGCATTTTAGCCACGTGCAGAGCGGCGCCAAAATCGGTAAAAAGTGTAGCCTGGGTCAAAATGTTAACGTGGGGAATAATGTCAAGATCGGCAATCAGGTTAAAATTCAAAATAACGTCTCCGTGTATGAAGGAGTTGAACTGGAAGACTACGTCTTTTGCGGTCCCTCCATGGTCTTTACCAATATCTTGAATCCGCGCAGTGAATTCCCGCAGCGGGGAAGTGAATTTTACGTTCCCACCAGAGTCAAATACGGGGCTTCCATTGGCGCCAATGCGGTCATTGTTTGCGGCCATACGGTGAACCGCTTTGCCTTTGTCGGCGCCGGAGCGGTGGTGACCAAAGACGTTCCCGAATACGCCCTGGTCGTCGGCAATCCTGCTCGCATCGCTGGCTGGATGTGCCGCTGCGGCACCCGCTTGCATTTTAAAAACGATCAGGCCACCTGCAGCAACTGTGGACGGGAGTACCGCAAAAAAGGGGAGAGGGTAGAGGCATTGGTAGAAACCGAAGTAGCGCAGTGACCGAAACGAGAATTTAAATGACCGAATCAAAATCACAAATTATTGCCAAACTGAAGGAGCTCCTGGCTGACAAGGTTGAGTTCGCCCTCATTTTTGGCTCGATCCTGAAAGAACATTTTAATGAGGAGAGTGACATTGATGTTGCCGTCTACCTGAAACAACCGCCCGTCAATTGGAGAGAACGCCTGGAACTCCAGGTAGAATTATCAACCCATTTCAGTCAAGAGTTGGATCTGGTTATCCTCAATTCAAGCGACATCATTATTACCATGCAGGTGTTGGCGAATGGCGAGTTATTGATCAATAACGATCCCCATAAATTTATCCGGTTCAAAGCACAAAAATTGAGCGAATATCCCGACTTCAAGATGAGCCGCAAGATTATCGAAGATAACATGCTGCGGGGCGGAATCAATGCTTGAGAAAGATGCGATCCTCTCCAAGATTTCAATTATCAAGAACTGTCTTAAAACCATCGAGAAAATCACGGAATTAAAACGGCAAAAACTTGACGACACCTTTGTTCAGGACGTGTTTGTTCTCAATTTGCAGCGTGCAGCGCAAGCCTCGATAGATATGGCCAATATCATTATTGCCGAAAAGGGACTGAAGCTTCCGGCAACCTATAAACAGTCATTCAAGATATTGGCAGAGTATCAAATCATTGCTAACGAAATCGCCCAAAAAATGATGAAGATGGTAGGATTTCGCAATATTGCTATTCATGATTACCAGGAGTTAGACGTTAATATTCTGAAATCCATTCTCTCACATCATTTAAAAGACTTTGAAGAATATTACAGCAAAGTGTATAAGTATATTCAAGGGGAAGAAATCTGAGTTATGGAAAAAGTAAGGACCATATAATGCTCAGGCGTGTTTACAAAAAATCAAATAATTTTAGAGACGCAGAAGAATGGGATATTCTTCAACATATTCAAATGACTCCTGAAGAGAGACAACAGGTTGCTGCGGAACTGAGGAGGCGCGTCTATGGTGAAAATCCTCCCGATGTCCGAGAGGTTTATAAAAAGAACAAATGAAAGCGGATCATTTTTCGACAGATGTTTGGGATTTCATCTTCCTTTTGAATAAATATGATGTAAATTATGTAATCGTGGGGGGAGAAGCAGTTATTTTCTATGGGTATGCCCGCTTAACCGGGGATGTAGATTTTTTCTTTGAATCATCTTATGAAAATACCAGTAAATTATATAAAGCATTAAATGAGTTTTGGGATGGCAACATTCCTGGTATTAAAAATCAGGCTGAATTACAAGAACCCGGATTTGTTATTCAATTCGGTGTACCGCCGAATCGGATAGATTTGTTAAATGAACTTGAAAATGTACCCTTTGATGAAGCTTGGGCAAATAAAAACACTATTTCTATAGACTTTGAGGGAAAGAAAATACCGCTACATTTTATCGGCATAGATCAATTGATCAAGAACAAAGAAGCCATTCAGCGTCATAAAGATATGGAAGACTTAAATTATTTAAAACGAGTTAAAAAGAGCTCTTAATGAGAATAAAGCCTAACTTTAAAAACATATCAGAAAAAATGAGGATTTCATGACCACCACCTTACAAAAANNTAAAAACATATCAGAAAAATGAGGACTTCATGACTACCACCTTGCAAAAACAAATCGCCTTTATCGACCTGAAAGCGCAGCAGGAACGCATACGTGATCGCATCGAAGCACGGATCAAAACCGTATTGGATCACGGTAAATACATCATGGGACCGGAAGTTAAGGAACTGGAGACCAAACTGGCCCAGTACACCGGCGTTAAAAATTGCATCACCTGTGCCAGCGGGACCGATGCCTTGCTAATGGCCTTAATGGCCTATGACATCGGTCCGGGCGACGGCATCATCACCTCCCCCTTCACCTTTATTGCCACCGCGGAAGTCATCATGCTCTTGGGCGCTACACCGGTTTTTGTCGATATCGAAGAAGACACCTTCAACCTCGATGTAAACGCATTGCAAGAACTCCTGTCCGGTTTCAAAGATTCCAACCTGAAATTGCGGGGCATCATGCCGGTCGATTTATTCGGTCAACCGGCGGATTATGAGCAGATCGAACAATTGGCAAAACAGCACAATATGTTTGTCCTGGAAGATGCCGCCCAATCCTTCGGAGCGGATTACAAAGGCAAAAAGGCCGGCAGCCTGGGTGACATCGCCGCCACCTCGTTTTTCCCCGCCAAGCCGCTGGGATGCTATGGCGATGGCGGTGCGGTGTTTACCGACAACGACGAGCTGGCTGAAAAATTGCGCTCCATTCGGGTACACGGCAAAGGGCATCACAAATACGACAACGTGCGGGTGGGCGTTAATGGCCGCTTCGATACCCTGCAGGCGGCCATACTGCTGGCCAAACTGGAAATATTTGATGAGGAACTGCCCCTGCGCAATCATGTAGCGGATCGCTATTCCCAGCAATTGAGCGACATTGTAAAAACCCCGCTGGTCAGAGAAGACCGCAGCAGTGTCTGGGCGCAGTATTCGGTCCTGACCCAAAATCGGGATCAGATGATGGCAAGACTAAAAGACAAAGGCGTGCCCACCGCCATTTATTATCCCAAACCGCTACACCTGCAAACCGCTTTTACCAGACTGGGATATCAGGAGGGTGACTTCCCGGTCAGCGAACGCTGTGCGGAGAACATTTTCAGTCTGCCCATGCATCCTTATCTGAGTAATGAAGATCAGCAGTATATTGTGG
>JABAHQ010004572.1_pt1 | contig 44472 bp, 36 predicted proteins | sample 7062091 | NCBI WGS metagenome assembly JABAHQ01 (sample SAMN14534359, study PRJNA622989) | marine sediment metagenome | biome: marine biome [ENVO:00000428]; feature: marine pelagic biome [ENVO:01000023]; material: deep marine sediment [ENVO:00002113] | place: India: Gulf of Kutch | collected... | reverse complement strand
CGCTCAACAATACCAGGGCTCGTTAAGATATGGAATGCTAGCCCGGCTGCGTCGGTACTTTGGCGTGGGCAGCGGTTCGGATTCTCCCATCAACTCGTTCACGTAATTCCAGACATTTTCAAAAACTTCTCGCCGGGGCAACTTTTGAACGTTGCCATCGTGAACTGCATCCATGGCTTGTTGATGCAACTCATCCACCTGCGGATCAGGATGCTGCCANNTTCCAGCAGTTTGGAACCTGAGGGTATCAATAAGCGAATGGCTAATTGTACCGGCGAGACATTATCGATCAAATCCCATTCGCACAGTAATTTCAATAATTCCTTATATCCTTGCAGGGTTGTCCAGGGGGTAAAGGTTACAAAAGTGGGATTTAACGCCAGGCCCACCTCATCAAAAATTTTGACCGCTTCAATAAAATCTTCCCGGGTATGCCCTTTGTCCAACAGTTGAAGTATTCGATTGTCTATCGACTCCACAGCGCTGGTGACCAGGGTGCAGCCGGTATCCCTTAACACCGGCAAATGTCTGGCATGTTTCAACAAATGTTCCACTTTAATGGTGACATCATAAGTGATCTGAGGGAATTCCTGATGCAATTCCTTTACAATTGGAAGGACATGACCGGGGCCATTCAAAAAATCAGGATCGCCGAAGGTAATATGCTCAGCCCCGGCTTCTACTTGCTGGCGAATATCTTCTAAAACGACCTCCTTCTGCACCACCCGAAAGCGTCCGATATACACCGGCACAATCGGGCAATGGCGGCATTTGTACTTGCAGCCGCGGGTGGTTTCCACATAGCCGGCGATTTTGGATCGCTTGTTTTCACAACATAGCCGGGCATATTGGGAGAGCGGTGGTAAATCGCCGCGCTGCGGTGTAATAAACTGTTGCCGGTTCAACGAATTTGACGAGTGGGTTGCAACTTGACCGTTACCTTTCTCCCCATCTGTATGGGTATTGCTGCCGGATAACCATTGACATAAATCGACCAACCCTTCCTCAAACTCCCCACCGAGGATTGAGTCAGCGCCCCTTTTCCGCAAGTAATCCGCATTCATTGCTGCATAAAGCCCATAAAAGCAGATATGGGCCTTCTCATTAATCTCCCTGACTTTTGCTAATAAATCCACTGCCAAACGGGTGGCGGTATGCATGGGCACATAAAATCCGATGAACGCTGCCTCCTGCACAGCTTCTTCGGGCAGGCGCTCAACTGCAACATCGACGCAGGTTACCGGGTATCCTTGCTTACGAAGCCAGGTTGCCGGAGAAGCGAGGCCAAACGGTTGCCGGCCGAGTTCATAGGTGGAGATTAAAAGAATATGAAAAGATGATCTATGTTGCTGATATTCAGTTGGTGTCAGTTGATTCAAATTTGTTCAGCTTACCCTTTATACTATTTCGACGACTGATAGTATGGATTCGTGCCGCTGGCATGATCGGTGGTATCCAGAATCTCGGTGATCTCCGGTACATTCTGTTTCAGCATGGTTTCGATGCCCTGCTTGAGGGTCACGTCCACCATCCCGCAGCCTTTGCAGCCGCCGCCCAATTCAATGTAAACCTTGCTGTCTTTCACGTCGATCAAATGAACGAAACCACCATGCATGGCTAAGGCCGGATTAATTTGCTCATCGATGACCTTCTTCACCTTCTCGGCCATCGGTCCGCTCAATTCCGGTTTGGGCATGACTTTCTCAATTCGAAATCCGCCACTCATCCCGCTGGTTACAAAATCCAGTTGCACATTTTCCAGATGGGGTAAACTGTCCGAATCGATGTATATATTAAAATCATCGACATTGATGATGGTGTCGTCTTCATAATCTTCGCCTTCCTGCACAAATGCCAGGCTATACTCCGGATTCATGGGGGAAGTCGCCTCCGCAATCACCCGAATGCCCAGCACCGGTGATTCCGCATTTTGAATCAATTCATTGATCTTGCTCCGCGCTACATCGGTCACGGTAATGCGTTCTGCTCTTTCCTCAGATGCCCCTGAATTACCACTGTTTGCACTCGTAGCGTCAGCCTGATTTTTATCCTGGTGTTCATTATCCTTTTTTGATCGAAACAAGGCAGCCATATTAAAATGCTCCTTTATTTAATTTGTATCTGAATTTCAACAATCTGCCTCAAGTTGGCAGTTAGCAATTGGCAGTTGGCAATTTAAATTAGTGATTTCAAAAAGCATCATTTATAAATTACAAAGTAAACTTGTCTTACATATTAAAGTATGAAAGAGTTTACTGCAAATAAAATATATATCCTTTGTCAGCTGCTACCATTTAATTCCTTTTGCTACAATTTACAACTTTATCCTCCAGTCTGTTCCCTGGCAGCCAGTAATTTCATTTTAAGTTCCAATTATGGGATATAGAAACCAGTCATCGTTTCTTTTTCCTATTGATCGATTTGTAGAATGACTCCTTGTCGTGACGTTGTATTTTTTATCAACCAATGGGAACCAGAAACAAAATTATGAAAAAACTTTTTTTATTAATAATCTTAATAAATGCCTTTCTGCTGGGAAACACACGCCCGGCAATCATAACAGGAATCGTAACGGACAACAATGGAGAGGGGTTGCCCGGGGCCAATGTTTATCTTAAAGGGACCATCGAAGGAACCATGACCAATCGTGACGGGGAATTTCAATTTAAGACATCCCAGGCGGGAGAATTTTTTTTGATCTGTTCATATATCGGCTATGAAACATATGAAAAATCGATTGATATCAAGGCAGGACAAACGATAGATGTTAAAATAAGGTTGAAGGAAAAAAACATTGAAGCGAAAACAGTGACGGTAACGGCGAGCACTTTTAGCAGTGGGGACCAAAAAGGCGTGACGCTAACGCCTTTGGAAGTTGTTTCAACTCCCGGTGCTGCTGCCGATGTGTTTTGGGCAATCAAGACCTTTCCCGGCGTCCAGCAGGTTGAAGAAGGGGCAGGATTGTTTGTCCGCGGCGGGGATGTTTCGGAGACCATCGTGGTTCTCGATGGCGCATACTTAAGTCATCCCTATCGCTATGAATCTCCCAATGGCGGATTTTTCGGCACCATTTCACCTTTTCTGCTAAAAGAAACTTATTTCTCCAGCGGTGGGTATTCAGCCGAGTATGGTAATGCCTTATCGGGAGCATTGATTATGGAGAGCATGGGATTGCCCGCTCAACGCAAAGTTACGGTGGGATTGGGATTGGCCGCCTCATCGGGAATGATTCAAATGCCTTTGATTTCAGAGACTTTGGGTTTCTCTACCTCCGGGAATTACAGTGATACAAAACCGATGTTTCAACTCAACGGACATCGACGAAAATTTTCGGACTATCCGCAAGCATACGATCTGAATATGAATTGGGTCTATCGGTATTCACCGAAAGGCTCGTTGAAATTGTTTGTGTTTCGCGAGGAAGATAATGTTGGTATCGAAATCAGAGACCCTGAAGACAGTCAGATTTATCAGGGAGACGGCATCAACAACTTAGCCAATTTGCGCTGGCGGCATGTGTTTTCAAAAAAGTGGTATGTGAGTAGTAATATCGCTTTTTCAAATTTTGAACAAAATCAGCAACTTGGTGTGCTGGATTTAAATACTGATGAGCAATTATATCAATTCAGGCTAAATAACGAATATCAGCTTACGGAGAAAATAAGTCTTCAGCATGGTTTCTCTGTTTTTCGAGACAACGTTTTGATCGATGGGAGAGTCCCTGAAGATGAACTGGATTTGGATCCATCTGCTTCTTCTTTACCCATCGATACGGATTACCGGAGTGATCTTGTCACCGTGTACAATCAAGTCCAGTGGAATTTTATTCGTAACATTGATCTCACCTCCGGTTTTCGCTTCGAACGGGATTCCAAAAGCCAGCAGCAATTTGTCGATCCCCGTTTCTCGGCCACCTGGCGGTTTCGAAAAGACTGGAATTTTGTTTTCTCTATCGGACGCTATCATCAATCACCACGACCGGATTACTACGACCCGTCCGTCGGTAATCCCAACCTCAAGGCCATGCAATCCTGGCATTATATTGCCGGAATTGTCCATCAAACCGAACAATCCATTTATCGAGCGGAAGTGTATCACAAAGATTATCAAAATTTATTACTGGAGGATGACCGTCTCAATTACACCAATGAGGGTCATGGGCATGCCTCCGGTCTTGATTTATTCATCAAACGAGAGTGGCAGCACTGGAAAGGGTGGATTTCCTACAGCTATTTAAAAGCCCGGCGTCACTGGATGGATGCGCCCAACATAGCGCCACCTGAATTCGATATTACTCAAAATCTGACTGCGGTTGCAGAGTTAAATTTATCCATGCACTGGCATATTGGTACCTCTTATCGTTTCGCAACCGGAAAACCCTACACCAGCGCTGCACATTTGTATCATGACAAACGGGTTGCTGATTATCACAAGGTTGACTTAAATCTGACCTATCTGAGGCGGTTTTTTCCCGGCAATCTCACCGTTTTTTATGTGGCAGTTTCCAATCTGCTTGGCAGAGAGAATGTTTTTGATTATATCTATTCCCCGGATTATCAGGAAAGAGAACCGGTAAAAGCGACCATGTTGCGAAGTGTGTATTTTGGTGTATCCGTAACGTTGTAAGTAAAAATTAAACCACTAAACAATAAGGAGTGAAAGATGAAAATTTACAGGATTATCGGTTGTGTTGTTTTTCTGTTTCTTGCCGCCCTCAACGCGCAACAAAGCCCTGATTCACTGTTACTTCAAATACGAGAAGAAATGCATCAGGCCATACACCAGTGGAGTGAAAAAGGATTGCAGGAAACGAGATCGAAATTTGAACGTCTTCTTACGCTGTCCGAAAAGGATTGGCTGGTGCATTACTATATTGCTTATACTGATTATAATCTGACCCTTAATTATATGTCGCAAAACAAAGAGAGTGAAGCAGAGAAGATACTGGATGACGCTATCGAACATTTGAATAAATCGATTGAATTGAACGAAAATTTTGCGGGGAGCTTTGCCTTGTTGTCAACCTGTTATGGAATGAAGATCAGTTTTTCTCCAATGAAAAGCGTTTATCTGGGACCAAGATCAGGAGTGGCGTTGTCCAAAGCAAGAGCTTTAGAGGCGGATAATCCCAGGGTGCATTTGATTGAGGGGATCAACAGCTATCATACCCCTTCCATGTTCGGTGGGGGTAAAGATAATGCACGCAAGGCCCTGAAAAAATCTGCCGAGCTATTCGAGACGTATAAACCGGAGTCTTCGCTTTACCCGGACTGGGGACATGAAGGTCCATATATTTGGTTGGGGCGGATTGCTCTGGAGCAAGATAGTCTGGACTTAGCGGAACAATATTTCGATCAGGCTCTGCAGATTAATCCCGATCACGGCCAGGTTAAACATCAGCTTTTACCCCAGCTGCAAAAGAAGCGGCAAGAACAGTCTGCAGCAAAGAATAAGACGAGTGAATAATTTGAGGGCAGCCAAAAATATGGCTCAGCCCGGAATGTCAAAATTTATTTTGACACAATTACTCTGTGCTTAAATGGCCCTGATTCATTTTTCAATGAACATTAGTCTGACAACCAGGCGTCAGACCATTGCTATCGTTGTGCCAAGCCAATACAAATAAAACTCCAGGGGAAAAATGTTGCGCAAACATATAATGAATCATGGACGGGTAGGAGACCAAGAATTTCGCTGGCGAGGGGGAGATGTTTCTCGAATGGAAGGATTTAGCGATGCCGTGTTCGCCTTTGCCCTTACCCTGTTAGTCGTCTCGCTGCAAGTACCGAATAGCTTTTGGGGAACTCATGCAAACCGTTCAGGGTTTTGCCGCATTCGCGCTCTCTTTTACCACACTGGTCGGCGGATAAAAAAACAAAAATTGCTTTCTTAATCAATTTTTTGGATTTAATCTACTTGGGAAGGACTGAGGAAAAACATGTCAAATGGAAAAGATTTCTTTCAAACAAATTGTTAAACTGAACGCAATTTTCTGGACCGGATGGCTGTTCTTATATGCACTTATCCTGTTGTATCAAATTCCCAGTTTAGGGACCTATTTCATAGCGGTTAATACCTCCTTTTTTGTGACCTTTCCGTTGTTTTTTCTTAGCTTATTGTTATGGCCAATTTGCCGTCGGATTGACTGGCGGCGTTGGCCGGCTGGGTTATTTTTCTTAGTTCACTTCATCCTGGCTCATCTTTATACGGCATTGTGGCTTTCAGTTTATTATGGAGCGACCTATCTTGTTTTATCAAATCTGATGTTTTACATAATGGATGTAAAGTCAATTGCAGGCTGGCAGTATCCTCAAGGATTATTGTACTACATGGTCGTCAGCGGCGTCTATTACAGTCTGATTTTTTACCGGGAAGTCAAACAGAGAGAGTTACGGGAATCTCAATTGCGACTGTCATTACGGGAAACGGAATGGAAAGCACTCAAAGCTCAGATCAATCCCCACTTTCTGTTTAATGCGCTTAATTCCATTAATGCGTTAATCACCTCCAGTCCCGGTAGCGCTCGCCAGATGTTAGTAAAATTGTCAGAATTGCTGCGCCGCGTATTGACAGAACATCCGGCGCAAACGATTACCCTGCAATCGGAATTGGATTTTGTTCATCAATACGTTGATCTGGAGAAAATTCGCCTGCAAAACCGTCTTCACTACGAAGAGCATGTGGATCCGGGTTTGCTCTCCTATTCCATTCCGGTGATGATACTTCAACCTCTGGTCGAGAATGCCATTAAACACGGAATCAGTAATAGTAGCAATGGTGGTTGGATACGCTTGAATATAAGTAAGGAGGAAAATAAAATCGTTTGTCGGTTAGACAATAGTTTGCCTGTTTACTCTGCCGAGGATAGTTCAACACCCCAATGGGGTGGGGATTCTCAGGAATCTTCTACTGGTTTACGGAACTTGCAACAGCGCCTGGTGTTGCTATATGGCAAAAATGTGCAATTTTCTGCGCAACCAATTGTCGATGAACACCTGTTTCGAGTTCAGTTTCATTTTCCGATAAATGAGGGAGAACACCCATGAGTATCCGATGTGTGATCGTCGATGATGAACCATTGGCACGACAGGTGATCTCCGAGTATTTAGAAGCGCATCCGGATATTGAATTGATCGGAGAGTTTGGGAATCCACAGCACGCCTTCGAAAGCATTACCCATAACAAACCGGATTTGCTATTTTTGGATATTCAAATGCCGCAAATAAATGGTTTTGAATTATTGAAAATGTTGCCCGAAAAACCGGTGGTGGTCTTTTGCACTGCTTTCGATCAATACGCTATCCGGGCCTTCGAAGCCAATGCGGTTGACTACCTGCTCAAGCCCTTTGATCAGGCACGCTTTGATCAGGCCCTGGCGAAAGCAAAACACTATCTGGAAACTCATCAACATTCACAGCAGCTTGACAATCTTCTGCATTATTTACAAAACCAACAACACACCACACTGGACCGGTTTGTGGTCCGCAAAGGAGATCATCTGTGCATAGTGAACTCTGAGGATATCTATTGGCTGGAAGCATTGGAGGATTATGTGCGCATCCATACTCACAAAGAACAATACCTGGTGCTGCAGCGGCTGGGTGAGTTGGAGAAGAGGTTGGCAGAAAATCGATTTGTCAGGGTTCATCGCTCCCTTATTGTTAATCTGGATAAAATCAAGAAAATTCATCATTGGAGCAGCGGACGGTATTTGCTGGAATTAAAAGACGGCACCGAGCTGGAGACCAGTAAATCCGGCGCCAGGGTGATTCGGGAGATGATGTTGTGAGGGTGAGTCTTCCATCCGGCTTAAATCACTCCCAATCCACATTGCATTATATACAATTGGAATTTGACAGCTACCTCCAAACTCAGTGCCTCAATCCGAAATTCCCTGATAACATTATCAATAGCTCTTCCTTCTTCCATCCGCTTTTTTAATTCAGGCACCTTGTTTTTGAATGTTAAATAAGCTTCCGGCACCCCAGCCTTTTGCTGGTGCATTCGTTTCCTGATGACAAACAACGGCAATTCCGTTACCAGGCACAATGGATCTCCACCCGGGCTGCGCACAAATTCCATGGAACTCAAATAAAATTTCTTTGCGGTTTCCTCATCGCCCAGAGAACGAAAATGAGCTTGCATTGCTTTCCCCTCTGGTGTGGTGGTAAATCCGGGTGCGATATACTGAAATCCCTTCTCGCCTTTCCGATCGTGATCGTGTAATCCTAAGCCAATGCTTTTAGCGTATTCTCTGAATTTACTGCGAAGTTGAGTTGTTTGATAAATCCAGTTTCTTTCGATCAATAGCATGGCGCCTTCAGAGTAGCCCATTCCGTGTAAACTCAGATGCAAAGAGAAGGGAGAAAATCTTTCTAAGAATTGGGATACCAATCGATTTTCAATGCGCATATCGGGGAAGCCGAACTCCAAATCGCGACCGGGTAGTTCGCGAAAAGCGTGTTGCAAATAGGCAGAGAGATCGGGCCATTTGTTAATCCAGGCCTGATTGCGCGCCTCGCCATCCGGATTGATATGGGGGACAATGACAAAACGGTAGTTTTTGAACAAGTCGGCCAATATATCCTTCTGTTCAAGACCCCTGATAATAAAAGTGCGCAACGTTTCCGGTCCGACCGGTTCATCGGAATGGGCGCCGGCGATAAGACTAACTGTCTTCAAGCCATTGCCTAAAACTATACCAAGAATCGGCCGCCCCTCTTCGCTCTCGCCCAATTCATAATAGCTGGCAATATCCGGATTTTTCTTGCAGGCATCGATGATTTGAGGGTAGACTTCTTCGGAAGTTCGGAACGTCAGTCCGGTGTACTCGATTACATCATTCAGCATATTACGAAATCAATTTTGAAAGCGGATGTTTTTAAATTTACACCAACTCGAAGGAGGAGCATTGAAAGCAAGATTGGTTCTAAGCTGGAGCTTAGAACCAGGTGAAAAGTCGAAGCAGGAGTTTCGGTCGGAGGTTCCGTTAAAAGCAGGAGCTTAGAACGAGGAGAAGGGCAATACTGCATTCTAAACATATTCGTTGATACCTTAGTTCATGTGTTTATTGATAAAAGACAAGACTCTTTTCCGGTACTCTTCAGACTGATATGCCAATAAATCTTCATGATCAGCGCCTTCAACTAACCACAATTTTTTAGGGTGCCTGGCAGCCCGATACAATTTTCGGGTATCTTCTTCCCAGGTTCTGGTATCCGCCGTTCCGCTGATAATAAAAACAGGACAAGCAAGTTTAGAAACATGCTGTTGCGGACTCAGCTTTTTCGCCTCAAAGTCAAGCAGGTGTTCTGCAAAAGGAATCATTAACGCTGCTCCGATGCTCCCCGGGATTTTCGCGTAATAACGATAGCGGCGATCAACCGCATCAATGATGTTGTTGTAAGCGCTTTCCGTCACCACACAGCGTATGTCCCGTAACTTTTCGGCAGCCATCAGGATGGTTGCGCCGCCCTGGGAAATTCCCAGGCAGGCAATGTCCTCAATACCGCGAGTTCTCAAAAACCGGATGGCCGCTAACAAGTCTCTGGTTTCATAATAGCCCACCGAGACTCGCTCCCCTTCACTTTCACCGCATCCCCTGGCATCGTAGAGTAAAACACTGAACCCATTTTCTCTGAACAGGCCGGCGCGGGAAATCATCTGGCGGCGGGTGCAGCGGTAACCATGAAGCAAAACGATGGCCTTCTCCTCCTGCTCAGTGGGTAAATACCAGCCATTTAGCCGTAAACTATCTGAAGTCGCAAAGGCAACCTCTTCGATCGGAAAATTCCAATCGTTTGGAGGAGTACCAATCGATTTCTTGTAGGGTTGGGTGAAAAAAATGGCAAGTAACAGAGAAATCGCCGGATAGACAATCATAAAGGCAAGGGCTGTAAACAGGATTTTTTTACCGTGACGCGTCATGTAGTTTCTGCTAATCTTTTACAAAGAAAAATACAAACAGCATCCCGGTTTTTGCAATTCCAAACGCAAGTAGTAGTATAAGCAGCAAAGAAAAAAATAAGTAAAGTTTGACCTGGATAAATTGTTTAATTTTGTAGATCATCATAAATCCTGTTTATTCCAAGTTAATATTTTGGATGATCGAAAAGATTATTGGCGTAATTTAATTCCCGGATTGGCGGAACGTAACTCAGCCTGTTCCGATCTTTTCCACCGCTATTGAGTATGAACCGCACTTTCTGTTTGATGGGAGAATTGGTGGCCACGAAAACGGTTGCAAACCACTCTTCAAAAGGATAGACCCCATTTTCAGGTGGGGTGCGATTAAAACATCTGGGTGCGGCGCCCATACTTAATACTGGTGGGTGCGTTTATAAATTCAAGATAGACTGGATCTCGCCAAACGGCATTGCCATAATTTTTAAAATTTGTAAACTAATCCGACCAACACCTTATTGGTAGTAATATCTTCAAAAGTGCCGCCGGGTGTCAAATCATCTTCACTCTCTTGTTTCCAACTGCCCCGCAAATAGGCAAAATCCAAACTCACATAGCGATCGATTAAAAAGCTGATCCCACCCGTGAAATATTTTTTGTCCATTTCATCGGAAGCATCTTCAAACGGAGTGGGAAATACTGCATAGCCGCCGCGAAGTTTGCTTCTCAAACCTGGAAGAAAAATCTCACCACCAAGGTTATATTGAAGGGTGGCCCGATAGTTGGTGCGGATAACTTTATTTTCTTCGAGCAGTTCCACATAGTCCTGATCGGCCAGAAACTCATCGGGCACATCAAATTTGGTTTGAGACCAGTCCCGGTAACGGACATCACCGGAAAGGGTTAATAAACGGCTATTAAATGAGGCGCCGCCATCAAATTGAAAGGGAGTCTTCACTTTGTATTCAAACTCATTTGTCGGGTATTCAAAAGGATCTTCAAATCCGTCGTCAAAGACGAGCAGATCGTTCTCAGCAAACGTTTCATGCACCGTAAAAGTTACCGGGAATTGAATCGCCGTGCCCAGCTTCAACCCATTCGCTAACTCGAACATTCCGCCTAATTTTAAGCCAAAGGCCTCATAGTCAGCCTGAATTGCACGATTAAGTTGATAGCTATGATAGTTCATTGTTCCCGGGGTGCCGTCATAAATGTTGTTGCGGTCTTCCTGGAAAAATGTGAATTCGTAATCGTCATCCCCATCCCAGATGGTGGCAGTTGCCCCGGCGGTGAAGTTTGGTGACAGGGCAATTCCCGCTCCCAGGCTCCACTGGTTTAGACCGCCTTCATCAACAACCCGTTCGAATTGGTATACATTTTCATCAAACTCAAAAGGCTCGTCGTTTATATTGAAAACCAGGCCGTTGCTTCTGGGATTAAATCCGGAAAATTGCAGATTCTGATCAAAGTCTTTGACCCGGTTATATCCCAACGCGAAGACCAGACTCCCCCTGAGGGTGGGTAATGGAAACGCCATGCCCAGAGACCGCAAACGAGTATAATTTTGGCTTTGATCAGTCACCTCATTGGAAAAAGTAGCGGTATTATTGAAATTCAAATGAGAAACTTCTCCAACAAACTGTGAGTGCTTTACGGCTGCCAATCCGGCCGGATTCCAATAAATGGCGGAGTAATCATCCGCCAATCCAACGTAAGCACCGCCCATGCCAAGTGCCCGGGTCCCAAGCCCAATTTCATTCTCCAAAATGCGGACGGCGTCGCGGGCGCTCTGCGTATATGCGGTGGTAAAAAAGGTCAAAAGAAAAAAAAGTGCGATATATTTTATGGTTTTCATGATTTAACTCCTTCATAAACTGAAGCATTCTTTGGGTGTTATTAACCACTTCAGGAAATAACTTTTAAAATCCTCCAGTCCCCCCAATAACTAATCTATCTGTTTATTGTTGATATTCTAACCTCCCCCCTCAACTCCGTTTTAAAATATTAATGAGTCAAAATTTAGTCGCGTTTCCTACTGCTGCTGGATGAGCGTGATCGACTGGCGCTGGATGAGGACCGACCGGATGAATGAGAACTCCGACTTCGGATGTGACTGGATCGCGATGAGGAGCTGCGGCTTCGAATGGCACTGCTTCTACTGGAACGAGACCGGCTGCTACTCTTTCGATAACTGCTCTTCGACGGTCGGCCGCTCCGACTTTTCCGCCAGCTACTGGATTTCTTCGGCTTGTGATAACGTTGATAGCTTGAACTCTTCGACCTTTTTGATCGGGACGGTCTGTAATGAGACCTGCCTGACTCCCGACTGTCTTTGCGGGGAGTGTATCTCGGTTTACTTGATCTACGTTGATTGATAGATCTGCTTCTTGGCGAATGATCTTTTCTACGCGGTTTGATCGATCTGTCTGACTCCTTTTGAGAGGAACGATCACGGATAGTTGGTTTAGATCGCGTCGTTCTTTCTCTGTTGGTAACAGTTGTTCGTTTGGGTTTTCTCTGTATAGCCTCGCGATTATCACTACGGCTCGGATGCTTTTCTATAAAGCGCTTATAAGCTTCGCGAGGACTTTTTTTGTTGCTTACATCCCTACGGTTAGAAGTGACTGTCTTTCGCCGTTGTCTTTGGATTGGATCCCGATCACCCTGTGTCTCATCAACCCGCCTTGCTTTGCGCACCGGAATGACACCACTGTTATTCCCACCATCATCAACAATCTGTCGTCTTTTAGGCCGTATATCCCTATTCCTGTTGCCGCGATCATTTTCCCCGACTGGTCGCCTTTCGACAGTTCGGATGCCACTACTTTTACTCCCTTGCCTACCTTCATCTGCATGTCGCTTACCCACGGTTCTTATGCCAGTTCCGCTATTGCTACCCCCGGAAGATGGTGGTGAAGGCCGGGTCGTTCCCGGTCGATTGGCAACAGTGGGTCCGCGGCGATCCCAATCTCGTCTTTCATTGGGAATACCATCATCATAATGGCGAGGCCCGCCGTAATACCACGGATCCCAATAATAAGGAGGACGAAATGGATAATATGCGATTGGATAACAATAAGGCGGATACACCCCAACAACTGGCGGATAAATTACGGTAGGATACCAGAAACCCCAATAATCCCAGTAGTCCCAATAAACGCTGTGATAATAATCCCAATGCCAGTAAACCGAAAAGCGCCAGTTATGTCTGGGAAACCACACATATCGAGGCGAGTCATAGTAATAGGGATCGTTATGATAAACATGATAAGTCACTGAATAGTGGGGTTGGTCTTCGACAACATATTGAGGCTCTCTCCCCGGATACTCTTCATAATAATAATCACCCTCTTCTTCAGCGTAATAGTCGGAATCAGAGCCGTAGTATTCGTCTTCGGAATCGTAATAGGTTTCTCCGCCATAGTCATCTTCATATTCATCTTCGTATTCTGCGCGAGGTTCATCATAATATACAGAGCGATCATCGTCTTGGGATTCACGTGGTACGCCGACTTGTGTATAACATCCTTGTAAAAGGAATAGGGATGCTAAGCTGGTAACGATTATACTTAAAATTACATTTTTCATGGTAAACCCCTTTCCTTTTTGTTTTCCACTAATAATATAATCAAATATGATACCAAATAACAGGGGCTTTTTTAACCCCTCAACCAATTTAATGTTTTTATTAAAATTAAGTTCGGAAGTTAAATAGAATTTTATTTTAAGATTCCAACAAAAGTGTTAACAAGGTTTATAGCGCATTGTAAACTTAGTTTATACTTAGAGGGAATTGGGTTTAGGGAATGCAGCTTTACACCGTTTACGGCTGACTTGATTGGTTTCTCACTCATGGTAGAACTTATCAACTCACCTTGCTTTGCGAACAGGCCGGATGTCGCCGTCATTCCCGGCTTCATCCAAAACCTGATGTTTTTTAGGCCGTAGGCCATCATCTCTTTTTCCGCCGTCATTTTCCCCAGCAGTACCTCCTTCGACAGTTCCCGTACTTCTATTCCCGGTTCCTTGACCACTTTCATCTGCAGNNTACCGGTTAGGCTATTGCTTCCAGAGGATGACGGGGGAGAAGGTCGAGTAATTTCCGGTCGATTTGCAATTGATGGTCCGCGACGTTCCCAATCCCGTTTTTTGTTAGGAATGTTGTTGTCATTGTCATGGTGGGGAGCCCCTTCATCAGGCCAGGGATCGTTTTCCGGGTATATCTCAATATATACGGCTTGATCATCAGTTGGTGATTCGTTAACAATGCTAAGTTGTTTATAACATCCCTGTAAAAGCAATAGGGACGCTAAACTTACAATCAATATAGTTGAAATTAAGTGTTTCATAATAGACCTCGTTCCTTTTGATCGGTTAAGAAAAACAAAATCAAATATGATACCAATCAATAGGGCCTTTTCACTTCGTCGAATAACTTGTTGTTTTTATTATGATTAATTTTGGATAGAAAATAAAACTATATTTCAAGATTGTAGAAGAATGCTAACAAAGTTAACAGTACATATTAACGTTGTTTATAGCCGGCCGGATTGATGGAGTACCTGCGCATTTTCTTGTGTAACCCAACTCGACTCAGGCCAAGCCGTTGTGCCACTCTGCTAATATTCCCCTGAAATTTTGCCAGTGCCTTTTCGATATAATACTTCTCCATCGATTCGGTAATGTCTTTCAGTGATTGTGATGAATTTTCGGAAATGTCAAATTCGAAGCCAGATTGTTTTGTTAATTCAGATGTGTCACTTGTTAATAAATCGGTCGTCAACTCATCTTGATCATCCGCAAGCGTAACCGCACGTTCGATGATATTTTCCAATTGGCGAACATTGCCCGGAAAATCAGACGTCATCAATACAGACAGAGCCTCCGCTGAAATTTTGAGGTTGGATTTACCCAATTTCCGGGTATACTTTTCCAAAAAATATTCAGCTAATAACGGAATGTCTTCCCGCCGTTGTCTTAGAGGGGGAACCCGAATGGGAAACACGTTTAATCGATAATATAAATCCTGCCGAAATTCTCCTTTACGAATCGCTTGCTCCAAATCCCGATTCGCGGCCGATAGGACTCGCACATCGACTTTGACAGATTTTTCCGAGCCGACCGGATGAACTTCCCCGTCCTGCAGCACTCGCAGCAGGCGTTGTTGCATGGCCGGTGAGGTATCAATGATTTCATCCAGAAAAATAGTGCCGCCATCGGCTACTTCAAACAAGCCTTTTTTATCGGAATCCGCTCCGGTAAACGCTCCGCGAACGTGGCCGAATAATTCACTCTCCAGAAGGGTATCCGGCAGCGCTCCGCAATTTTGTGCCACAAACATTTTATCCTGACGGGGACTGTTGTAGTGGATGGCGCGGGCGATCAACTCTTTGCCAGTGCCGGTCTCGCCTAACAACAAGACAGTTGTGGAAGTCGGGATCACTTTCTTCATCATTCTGAAGACATTTTGCATCGCCTGGCTTTCACCAATGATGTTATCAAAACTGTACTGCTTCTCCACCTCCTGATGCAGAAGAACATTTTCCGCTTCCAGTTTTTTGTTCGCTTCTTCCAGTTCCTGCATGAGACGCCGGTTTTCTTTAATAAGCTGATGCTGTTCAACGGCGCGTCGCACTGTCATCCGCAAATAATCCGGTTCCCACGGTTTGTGAATATAGTAAAAAATTTGAGTTTGATTAATGGCATCAATGGTGGCCTCCACGTCGGTGTAGCCGGTGATTAAAATACGCATGGCATCCGGCTGAGTGTCCATTGCTTTTTGAAACAATTCAACACCGGTCATTTCCGGCATGCGTTGATCGGCGAGAATGACGGTAACCTCCTCATTCTTCAGCACTTCCAGCGCCGATTGTCCATTTAAGGATTGCAGCACATCGAAATCCCGTCGCAACGTGCGGTAGATTGCATTTAAGCTGGATTGTTCATCATCTACGGCTAATATTTTAGGACGCTCCATTGGTATCCTTATTGATTATTCTTATTAGGCGGCTCAATCGGCAAAGTGATGGTGAAGCAGGTGCCTTCACCCTCGTTACTCTCCGCCATAATTTGCCCGCCGTGATTTTGGATAATATTGTATGAGATGCTCAAACCAAGTCCAGTGCCTTTGCCCACCGGTTTGGTGGTAAAAAATGGGTCGAATATTTTATTCTGGATGTCCCTGGAAATTCCTTTTCCGTTATCCCGAATCTTTACTTCAACATGGCTGTTCGAACGCCGGGTGGAAATCCATATATCGCCCTTGTCGTCAATAGCCTGAGCGGCATTCATCAATAAATTCATAAACACCTGATTGATTTGCCCTGCATTGCAGGTAACCTGGGGCAGTTCCCCGTAGTCTTTGTGCACCGCAATTCGATTCTTGAGCTCGTTGTTGAGCAAGAGAAGGGTGGATTCCAATCCTTCGTGTAAATCCACCGCCTTTAAATCTGCCTCGTCAAGCCGGGAAAATTTGCGCAGATTCTGCACCACATCCTTGACCCGGCGGCTTCCCTGTAGCGATTCATCGATAAGTTCATTTATATCCTGTTGAATAAACGCTAAATCGTATTTTTGATCCAGTTCGTCGAGTTTTTCTTGCAGTTTTGCTTCAAATTCTTTCAGATTAGCACCATCGGTTAATAATTGAAGAAGTTCGGTGATGGCTTCTGAATACTGCTGTAGCTCCTTCATGTTGGCGTAAACAAAGCTAATCGGATTATTGAGTTCGTGCGCCACGCCGGCGACCAACTGACCCAGGCTGGCCATTTTCTCACTTTGGATCAACTGGGTTTGTGTCTCGCGCAATTCGCTGTACAACTGCTCCAATCTCTTGTTCTGGGCTTCCAGTTCTTTCACATACTTTTCACGTAGCTCAGCCTCAGTAAGTTTTTGGATCAACTTCTTACTTTCTTCAATATACAAGTTGTTTTCAATGGCAATGGCCGCCTGACCGGCCAATATTTGCAATACAGCCAAATCCTCGCTGCGAAAATCATTGCCATCCTTGCGTTCGCCTAAAAGAAGCACAGCAAACAGCTTTTCTTTTCTGGATAGAGGAATCAGCAATTGCGTGGCAGTTGTTGACAATTCCGGCGGTGGATTTTGTAAGGAAGAAATTTGTAACAAGCGGGATTGCAAGAATTCATTGCGGGTGGCATCCGCCAATGTCAGTTTTTGATTCTCACTATTCCATTTGCCATCCGCAGCCTTGAAATGAGCAGAGGTATTCTCAACTTCAAAAGAACTGCAAAACTCTACATTCATGGATTGACGAATGGTGGAAACCATCTGTTGGTAGAGTTCATCATTATTCTTGATAAAGATGAGCTGTTGGGAGAAGTTTTGCAATAATAGGCGGTGACCGAAGCGCTGCGTTTCTATACGATAAATCTTTTCCATAAAACCGGTGATAATCGCCATAACCACTGTCATGGCAGCAATCTGAAGGAGAAGGATATTTTGCAACTTTGATCCGGATAACAACAGAAATAGCGTATACAATAAGACTAACATGCTGATCAAAAACAGCGCGGTCTGTTTATTTTGCCAACGATATCGACGAATTGAAAAAGCGATAAAGCTGCTGATAATGCCAACCATCAATAAAAACAGAAAAAAATTCAACCAGAAATATTTTCCACGAACAATTCGATAAACTTGCTGAAAGACTCGTATTGCCGTTTTCTGGATTCCGCCGGTTTCAACCACATAATAGGTTTTCCCGGGCTGTAAGTCTTCAAGGCGAATTTCTTCGCCGGACGGAAAGCGAATCCGGGCTGAATATGTTTCGCTACTTTCTCCCGTCCCAAAATGGACCCAGGGTTCGGATAAGGACAAATACCCAGAACCACCCGATACTTCCCGATACCCTGCCAAATTCGTCGATTTATTTTTACCGTTTTCCTTATACAGCCATATTTTCGTACCAATTGCATCTCTGTTGCTGTGCACACCTTCCACTCGCAGACGAATCGATTTGTCGCTATTCAGGGGATTTTGGTACATTACACTGTGGGTATCTTTGTTGGCCACAAACAAATCCAGATCGCCATCATTGTCATAGTCCGCTACTGCAGTCCCGGTGCTGTAATGTCTCAGGCTAGATTGACGTGGAATTTTTTCCCGGTATGCCAACTGGAAGTTACCGGGGCGGGTATTCAGGTAAAGCAGGTTCGGCCCGATATTGGTAAAAAAGATGTCCTGCCAACCGTCATTGTTGAAATCGGCAATCACACTTCCGTAAGCGGCATTTTGATTTTCGATTCCGGCTGAATCGGTAATGTCAGTAAATTGCCAGTCACTCTGAGTGGAAGAGGTGTTATTCCGGTATAACCGACTGCCGCCGTGCCGATCGGTCACCAGCAGATCCAGATCGCCGTCGTTATCAAAATCTCCGAAACTAACCCCGTTGCTGTTTAATGAATCCTGTAAATGCGGTAAAGCCAAATCCACGACCTCAAAGCGCTTTCCTTCTTTGTTGTGATAAAAGACATCCGGCGCAAACCAATTGCACACGTACAGATCCGGATAGTGATCCCCATCGACATCGGCAAAAGCGGCGCCCTGGCTGGTCGCTTCCAGATCTAATCCGTACTGGGTTGCTTTATCCTGAAACTCACCAACTCCGTCAGAGATGAAGAAATGGTTCTTATAATGCTCATCGGTGATAAACAAATCGAGATCCCCGTCCAGGTCGACATCGGCCCAAACACCGGCGTTACCATCGATAGGGAAATAATCCTCCGCAAAACGGACCGCATCCCGGAAAGACAAAAGATCTTTTTGCTTAAAAAGATAAGTGGTCATTCCCCATCCGACTATCAGCATGTCCTGTAATCCGTCATTATTGAAATCCGCAGCAGATGCCCCCAATTCCAGGTTTCTCCCACTGCGAGACATCAAGTTTCCGCCGAGACCGGTTTCGATGGTATAATCCATAAAAATATCGTTCTTGCCCTGCCTGATGAAAAGCCGGTTAAGTTCCCGAAAACGCACCACGTAAATATCCGCTAATCCATCGTTATTGAGATCACGGAAAACCACACCGTAGCTATCCGCAAATTCAGGAAGCAGTGGCTGGGCAGGGGGCATTCGGAACATCTTTTGAACCCAGGCTTCCCTGAGTGAATCAATCGGATGCTGAGGTTGGCAAATGAGCGGTATTGAGAGAACAATGAACAAAAGGCAAATTTTCCCGAATGGTCCTTCACTCCGGTCAGTCAATACACATAAGAATTTTTCAATGATATCCGCGCTCATTAATGAATCGTCTGCATTGTGCTTAAAATATGGATAATTTTATGCAATTATTATTGTTTCCAGAAGAAATATAGAAGAGCACTTTCTGGTATACAAGGAGAATTTGGGCGCCATATTGCTAATCATAAAGATTTTTATTTGATTTTTACAATTATTAAAATTTATTATCATCCGATGATAAATGTTGATTAACCAAAGCTGAGTCGATTGTACCAAGAGATCATTCTGCTCATGAAACGAATCATTGCCCGATTCTCCATTACCTCTAAATTATTAACATTGGCGCTTTTTTTCTGGCTGGTTGTTTCGGCTGCCGGGGTTTATTGGTTGCACTGGCAGGAAAAACAACTCAAAGAGGGATTCTCCAGAAGAGCGACCTCAACGCTTAAGGTAGCCTTATCCGACCTGGATTCAGCGTCGATAAACCAGTCGCCGCAACTGCTTCATCAAAACTTTGCGCAAATTGAAAACGATCCGGATATCTCATTTCTTTATCTTCGGGATATGAATGGCCGTCGCATTTATGGCTATCATGATGAATCGTTTTCCTATATCATCAATAAATTCAATGCACAAAATCGACAACAGGCAGAAATCAATGACTATTTGCTGGTAAAGCAAAAACTGATATGGGGCGCTCAGCCTCACGGCTATTTGATTGCCGGTTTTAACCAAAATCGGATCCATAAAACCACAAAGAAAAGCAGCCAATTTGTTTTCGGTACGCTCGGGGTGCTGGGGTTGGCTGTTGTTTTATCCACCATACTATTATCCCGCCTCATATCCTCACCGGTTCGATCCGCCATCCAGGCGATCCGACAATATGCAGATCATGATGAATTCTTCTACATTCGCATACCGGAAGAAGGTAAGGATGAAATTGCCCGATTCGCGGCTGCATTCAATACACTTGCCGGTGAACTCGATCAGAAATTACAGGCATCGAATAATTATCAAAGATATGTTGAGGCTTTTTTCCGGCTGAGCCCAATTCCGATTTTAATTACCGATTCTCTCGGCAAAGTAAAGAAGGCGAACCAGAGTGCCTGTAATTTTTTTGAAATAGATTTGCAAAAATTACTCAAAAAGAACCTGGAAAAGCTTATCAATCGCAATGATTTTTATATCATTAAAAATCACATCAATAATGCCCAGGTAGACATTCTCGGTTACATAACGGTTGTGATAACACCAAATGGCAACAAGCGAATAAGTGAGCTCAATATTTCATTGCTAAGAGATAATTCCGAAGAGTTAAAAGGTTACATCGTCACTTTAATTGATGTGACCGACAAAATCCAAACTCAGCAGGAAATTCTGGAAAATCAAAGCAAGCTGGCCGACATCAACCGCGAGCTGTACCATAAAACCAAAGAATTGGAAAGCGCGAACGAAAAGAATCAGAAAAATGCTCGTAAGCTAGCCCGCCTGATTGAAATTAGTTATGAAATCATTCGCTGTGATTCCAGTAAGGAAGCTTTAAAATTGTTGACCTTTAGCGGAATGGATTTACTGGAAGCTCAGGACTGTGTGGTCTATTTATGGGATTCTGGAAAGGAATATTTGAAGCCGGCAAAGACGCCGGGGACCAAAGCCCAAAAAAGTTTGAAGCCAGTTTCCGAAAACAATGGTGTGATCTGGCGAACGTTTAAAGATAATCAATCGTATTTTTTAACCCATGAATCACTGCAATCCGCGGATTTCGAAGAACTGGGCATAGCGGTCGAACGAGTGTGGGTAATCGCAGTGCCGGTCAGCGACGAAGACTATAAATATGGTGTGGCTGTCTATTTACAGCGTCAGGAAGATGTGTTTCATATTGAAGATCTGCATCTTATCACCACGTTGGCTCATCAGACTGCTATCACTTTAGACAAAATCTATTTAATGCAAGCCTTGAGAGAAAAAGCACAACATCTCGAAACAGTCAACGAAGATTTGAAAAAATCTCAACAACAGGTCATCCAGTTACAAAAAATGGAGAGCCTGGGGAGATTAGTCGGCGGGATTGCCCACGATTTTAATAACATATTGGGAATCATTACACCCAATATTGACATGTTACTCCTGAATTCTAAAGGGGATAAAGAGGTTATGAAACGTGCTACTATAATTCAAGAAGCGACTGAGCGTGCATCGACCCTGACCAGACAATTATTAATGTTTTCTCGCAATCAGGAAGTCAAATTGAACGTGATATCTCCGAATGAATTAATAAAGCAATTGATTGCCATACTCAGGCATACGATTGGCAAGCACATCGAATTACGAACCGTCCTGGATGAAACGCTCCCCAACATTAACGCAGACGAGACTCGCATCACTCAAGTATTAATGAACCTGGCGGTAAATGCGCGTGATGCGATGCCGCAGGAAGGCGGGATCATCAGTTTCCGAACCGCTCTGGTCGATTATTCCCCTTCGGACGACAACGAAAAGCATCTCGGAAAATATGTACGCATTAGCGTTTCGGATACCGGTATGGGAATTGCCGAAGAGCATCTCAATAAAATTTTTGATCCCTTCTTTACCACCAAAAACATTGGTAAAGGTACCGGGCTGGGCCTATCTGTTGTTTATGGTATTGTCAAAAGTCATGAGGGATATATCGAGGTGGAAACGACTAAAAACCGGGGAACCACCTTTCACATTTATTTTAAGCCGACTGAAAAGAGTGTGAAGGAAGAAGTCAAAGTTAAAGCGACGGATTTTGAAGTTGGCAGTGAACGTATTTTAGTAGTGGATGACGAAGATTTGATCCGTGAATCCCTGAAAGTATCGTTGGAGTCCCTGGGTTACCAGGTTGATTTAGCGGCCAGTGGAGAGGAAGCCATCAAACTGGTGAAAAACAGTGAGGAGCAGATTGACATCGCAATTATAGATCTTGCAATGCCGCAAATGAATGGTATAGAAACCATGAAAGCACTCCGAGGAATTGATCCGAACATCCAAATTCTGCTTTCCACCGGTTATCCGGATCAGGAGCAACTCATTGATGAAAGATTGAATATCGATGGTTTCCTGCCCAAACCATACCATGTACAGGAATTGGCCCAACTTCTCAAGGACATCTTAAATAAAAAAATTACCTCCAATTGAGAAATGTGAACTTTCAAGTCGGAATTTCAATCCTGTTGCCCTCACATGAATAATCAATGACGTAGCGTTTTCGATAACGTTTATCAAGTTTAAATTAAAAAATCAAGCTTATTTACTTGATTCTTAAAAAAAAAATTGTACATTATCATATCCGAAAAATTGGTGAAGAGAGGAATTCATGAGTCAAATCAAGGGATTAATCATTCAATCGCGGCTTTCTTATATCGAAAACTATCTGGACAATACTGATCTCAGGGCAATCAATGAAAAGCTTTCTCCTTCTGTCAATCAAATACTCTTAGAGCAAGTCTTTCGGGTAAATAAATATCCATTCTCGTTATTAAAAGAACTTGACGACGCCCTCTCTCGGGTTGTTTCGGAATCTCCTCAACAATTATTCTCCAGAGTCGGCGCTGATTTTGCCGAAGTGTTATTGGACCGCTATTTCTTTAATTATGTGGAAGCCAAAAAGCCTCAAAAGTTGTTAGCTCAACTGGGAAGACTCTACGATAAGTTGTGGGGATTCGGTCATTATGAATTCAGAGCCGAAAAAGATCATGAAGCAGAAATTCAGATTAGTTATGACGAAGAAGTCCATGAAGCTTATGTTTGGTTTATGGAAGCATTTTTAACTGCTTCGGTAGAGATATGTACCGGCAAAAAAGCTGTGCTTAACAAAGTAAAAAGTGAGGGACAAAATGCATATAATTATGTTTGTCATATCGGTTGGGGGTAGATAGGGAGCTGTAATATTAATGGGGTAAGTTGTATATATGTGTTTAAGGAAAAAATGACGAAAAAGACATAAACTATATGATCAGGGATGTATAATGGATAAAGTGGAAAAACCGTTTGTGGTGATCATTGGAGATGTGAGCGGGTCAAAACAGCTTAGCGGTCGCAACAGGTATCAAACCCAATTGTTTTTAAAATCCGCTATTGTGCAAATTAATGAAGAATTTGAGGGTTTTATTGAAGCTCCTTTGACAATCACCAAAGGCGATGAATTTCAGGGATTGATTAAAAATTTAGAAGATGCATTCCAAATAATTTTAGCTTTGGAAAAACTGATTTTTCCGGTCAAAATGAAATTTGGAATCGGGGTAGGAAAGATTTTTAAGATGGGTGGCAAATTACCAATTGAGATGGATGGCCCCGCCTTCCATAAGGCAAACAGGGCATTATCCCATGCAAAAAAGAAGAAATATTGTTACTCGATGGAAACGGATGATGAGGCGCTGGACTTGTTAGCCAATACAATTTTTCAACTGATCACCGCTATCAAATTGCGATGGCACGAGAGACATTTTCGATTATATTGGCGTTATAAAGACTTAGGCACTTACCGGGAAGTTGCAGCACTTGAAAATATTACCCCGCAAGCGGTATGCGATACCTTAAAGAATTCGCGGGCGCTTTATGTGAAAACGGCTGAAGAAAATTTGATTCAATATTTTCAAAAGTCCTCCGCCCAAAGCGATCAATCCGAAGCATTGTTGTTTGAAGAAGCCAGGTCTTCGCTGCGGTAAAATTGATCGATATATTGAATTCCCCTGACTAATATAAAAATTGCAGCTCCCAATAATAATGGATTAACGTGCCCCTTCCACTCGTATAAAGATAAGCTTTCCTCAAAATTGATATTAAAGTACAACAAAGCCAGTCCATTGTTGATTGCATGACAGATCATGGTTGGCAGAATACTATTGGTCCGCCAGGCCAAATAACCCAGTAACACGCCGAATAAAAATACCGGAATGGCAGTATGGGCTGTAAATTCATTCAAATGGAGAATTGTCCAGGCCAGGCTGCCGTAAATAACTGCTCGATTAATATTGAGGTGGTGCTCGAGGGAGTTTTGCAAAAATCCGCGGAAAATGGCTTCCTCCACTACGCTGGCCAAAATAACCACACTTAAAAAAATTAACAGAAATTCAAAGCCGGTATTGGCATGCATGGCCTCGGCAATCATGGTTTCATATTTGTCTTCTACCGGAAACAACATCCTGATCAACCGATCCAATTCATCGGAGACAATGGTAATGCTGAAGCCGATAGGAATAATAAGGTAGAAAACTTTATTGGGAACGGAACGCCATCGCAAAATATCCGGCAGGGAATAATTACGTTTTTTTAAAAAGATAAACGGAACCACCGCCAGGCTTAGTTCCCCGATAACAAATAAAAATTTGGTATTTAGAGAACCCGGATCGGGTTGCTCGGATCCGGGCGTGAAAAGCGTAAAAAGCATTCCGGTGAATAGAATGAAAAACAAATAACTGCCTAAAATTACCAGGAAAGCCTCAAAGGGTTTGGGGATATTGTTCTCCTGCTCCATGATCCTCCTTATTCAAAAATGTGATTTGCAATTTGATTCATCAGCACCCCTCCAGCCACAGCGACATTTAGTGATTCAGCCTGGCCATACCTCCATATTCGGACGCTCCTATCGGCGACATTGATCAGTCTTGGCGAAACTCCCTGCGCTTCTCCGCCTAAAACGAGCGCAGTCGGCGCTTTAAATCGAGTTTTTCCTAAAATTTGCTTACCATATACTGTAGAAGCAGTCACGTTAAACCGAAATCCCTTTAACACATCGATGTCATTGACGATATCTTCCGACGAAAATATTGGCACGTGAAAAATAGAGCCCATACTACCACGCAGTACTTTGGAATTGTACTGGTCAACACAGTCAAGAGAAAGGAAAATCGCCTGAACGCCATACCAATCGGCAGTACGGATTAGTGTTCCTAAATTACCCGGATCGCGAATACCATCTAAGCAAATGACAAATTTAGTCTTATGCCAATCAATCTGATCTATCCGGAAGTCAAACATTGACATCACCATTAACACGCCTTGCGGTGTTTTGGTATCTGTCAATCGCTGAAAATTTTCTTCTCGCAGAACTCGATAGGGAATACCTTTTTGTCGGAGCAGTTCCTCAAGTTGTTCCCAATGGTGCGATTCCGTAAACGCCTGGGTTACGAAAGCAACTTCAGCCTCCCAATCGGATAACAGCGCCTCATTGCAGAGGCGGACCCCCTCGACGATAAATTTTCGCTCTCGCTCACGTATCTTCTTTCTTGCAAGAGAGGTGTATTTTTTCCAGCTAATACTCATCGCGACATCTAAGTATATTCAAACACATTTACTGGCACAATAATAATGAGCGGAAGGCAATTATAAAAGAGAAAAGACGTTTCCCTTCTCATTCCAAGGTCCGGCTTGGAATGAGACTGGACGAAAAGCTCGGGCTTTGCTTTTCGCTAAAATATATAATCTAAAACCAAATTTATTAACTGATGAAGCTGGAGCTTCATCTACACCATCCTTCCAAGCTGGTCCGAAGGACTCCTGGGGAGAGCTTGGAAGGAGAAGAATCGAACGATGCTAAAACTTTTCTACCTCCACCCGCGCGTCATTAAAGCAGGCACCGCCGGCAACTTCATTAACTGTTGACGGACATAATGCGGTCGCCGTCATCTGATTCCGCGACGATTTCCGCCAGGCTCCTTTGGGCATAGAGACGACCCCTTTCCGAATTGAGCTATGACAACGAACGCGACAAATCACTTCGCCGAGCTGGTTGAAGATCCTGACTGTATCGCCCGCTTGAATATTTCTGGCCGCCGCATCGTCGGGATGCATGGTTAAGAAAAGTTCCGGGTAATTGAATTCCCCCATAGTGCTGGAAAGCATTTTCGAATTTGCCGGACTGATCAATGCCAACGGATAATTTGGATCTCTGACCGGTTGATAGTGATAAGCATTCTTACCTAATTCGGCGGGCGCTAAATGAATTTTACCATTTGCTGTTTGAGGAAAGACCGTCTTAAACTGCACGGGCGACTGACCGGGAAAATTAAATGTCTGCGTGCGTCCGGCTGAAAATATTGATAAATCCGCCTTGTCGCCGTTAAGCGCTAATGCCCCGGTGGTTTTTTGTATGAAACTCTCCGTGTCCATTAATAAGGGGTTGTCCTTCCACCCCATTGCTCTGCCCAGTAAGGCGAAGACTTCCTCATTGGGCTTTGCTTCCCCGACTGGCGCAATCACCGGTTGAACGCCGCCGACCACATAGCTGCCATAACATTTTTTGATCTCCTGTTGTTCCAGAAAGGTAACTGACGGAAGCAGGATGTCCGCATATTTTGCCGTATCGGTCATCACTTGCTCGTGCACAACGGTGAAAAGATCATCTCTGGCCAATCCGTTTAGCACCGCATTTTGATCGGGAACGGTGGCAGCGGGATTGCAGTTGTAAACGAACAACGATTTGATCGGCGGATGCAGATCACCGTTTAAAGCTTCGCCCAGTTGGGTTTGGTTGACAATTCGCGTATTCCAATCAAACTTACCGAGAATTTGTTCTTTGTCCAGTTTGGTCGCTCCCCCGTTGCTCATTGTATAGCCGCCACCGCGAACTCCAAATTTACCCAACAAGGCCGGCATCGCTAAAATAGCTGCCAACGCCTGGCCACCATTGCGATTCCGTTCGATCCCCCATCCGGTGCGGACGACGGCGGGATCGGTATCTGCATACATGTTTGCCAATTGAATGAGGTCTGCGGCGTCAACCTGTGCTTCATTTGCAGCTCGTTCTACCGGCCATTGTTGTGCCACTTTCAACAAGGTGTCCAAATCCACCGCATTTTTTTTCAGGAAGTCTTCATTCAGTTTTCCTTCCGCTATCCAGTGATGGATCATTCCCAGGGCTAAGGGAAGATCTGCGCCGGGATACACCGGCAGGTGAAGATCCAATTCGTTCCTGGAAAAGTTTTTACCAGGATCCACTACCGCAATGAGGGCTCCGTTTTGCTTAGCCTGCTTTAAGTAGGGCATCAAATGGATGTTGGAGGTTTTGGGATTGGCGCCCCAGATTAAGATAAATTTAGCATTCGCGTAATCTTCAAAGGCGACACCGGGCATTTTGCCATACATGCCCTTGGCAACAGCGCCGGAGGGGGCAGCGCAAAGGGTTTTGGCGCAGCGGGAGGCACCCAATTTGGCAAAGAAGTAGTCATCCAAAAAATCATCACCCAGGATTCCGTTTGATCCGCCATAATGGAACGGTAAAATGGCTTCACCGCCCCACTGCTTGATAATTTCCTTAAATCGGGTAGTGATTTCTGCAATGGCGTCCTCCCAGCAGATACGCTCAAATTTCCCCTCCCCTTTTTCCCCAATCCGTTTCATTGGATATAATAGCCGATCTTTATGATAAACCCGGTTGGCAAACCGGGAGACTTTGGAGCAAATATATCCCTGGGTATTGGGATGATGATTGCGTCCACCGCCGATTTTTTCGATCTTGCCATCCCCAACCGAGACTTCCAGCGCGCAAGTATCCGGACAATCCATGGTGCAGGTGGTGTTGAATATTTGCCTGGTCAAAACAGACTCTCCTTTATTTAATATATTGATTTAAATTGAGTTGAAAATGTGAAGAGCCTTTTACTCGTCCTGATAGCTCTTTCAAATGAGTATTAATTATTATGGCTTCTCATTATACATGAGATTACCTTCCAACACAACGCAAAATTCAGGTAACTTCTGCAAAAGCCACCACAGCCTCCCGTAGAATAAAATTGTGCAGAATTTTTAGAAAGGTAGGAGATAATAAAAAACGCGGCTCCGATTTCTCAGAGCCGCGTCGGTATAAACCACAATTAACGATTAAGCAACTTTCACATTAATTTGTTTGGGCTTCACTTCTTCTGCCTTGGGCAGTTGAATGGTCAGAAGGCCATCTTTAAAAGAAGCGTCGATCTTGTTCGCATCTATATGAGTGGGGAGCTTGAAGGAACGGCTGAATTTTCCATAGCGTCGTTCAACCCGATGATAGTCAACATCTTTCTTCTCGTCTTCTTTCTTTCGCTCACCTTCGATGGTCAAGGTGTCATCCTGAAAGGTAATGTTTACGTCGTCTTTGCTTACGCCGGGCAGTTCCACAATCACCTTAAACTCATCCTTATTTTCTTCCACATCTAAGCTGGGGATCCAGCCGTTTCTGGTCACATCAGCCTGATTGAAAATTTCCGGGGAAAAGAAACGATCGATCATTCGGTTAAAATCGCCTTCCAAGCCGACTAAATCTCTGACCGGATTCCATCTGCGAATATACATAGTTAATTCCTCCTGTTTGGTTTAATTTATTGTTTTTTCATTTTACCTTCATTTTTCATTCGATAGTATTTACAAAGGCTGTGCCAACAATTTTTGCTATGCAATAAGTTGTTGATAATATTAAACTTATTTCATACAGAAATGAAAATGTTGGTTTTTGTGAAGTTCGGAAAACATTTCAGAGTCTCGGACAGGCGCTGGCAGGAATCCCGACGCAATCGACTTGTGACTGCAATTTTTGCAGATATAGTCTGTCAAAAAGGCTGGGTTTATTACGACAGGGATAAGTTTAAATAGGGATAAGTGCGGTAGTCATTGAATAGCATTAATTCGGGAATCCTTTTTTATAATTATCCCTGTCGTATTCATTTTAACGTATGCAATCCCCTCAACCCGATTTCATAAATAAAGTTCATCTCCCACCAGATTCTCTTTTTCAATGCCAGTCTCATGGCGTACCCATTGTCGGTAGCAAATTGTCTAATTTTCCCGATTTCACAAACCTCGGAAAGCACCATGATGATTCGGGTATGCTCATGAAGATAAGGCTTCATCTCCGGGAACAAGCGCTGAAAGTATTCGAATTGTTCTCCGCAAAACCAGGCATATTGGCTTTCCTGAGAAGGCTGTTGCGGATAATAAGGCGGGTTGATGACAATAACATCAAAGCTCTGGGGAGGGAGGTTCTTAAAAAGATCGGATTGGTAAATTGAAATCGCTGCGTTGTTGACCTTCACATTTTGCGCGATGTTCTTCACTGCGGTCTGACTGATGTCCGAGGCTGTGACAATCGCCCCTTTGCGGGCCGCATAGATCGAAATGATCCCGCTTCCGGCGCCTAACTCCAAAAATCGCTTCTGGTTCAGTTCAATTCTATCCAGATATTGCAATAGCAGTCGGGTGCTAAAAAAGAAACCGGGATGAAATACGCCCGGTTTGACTTTGATATGTATATCCCGGTAATGATAATCACGTTCTACCGACAGGTAGCGAAATACGATCGGTTTTAGGGTGCGCAAGACGATCCATTGAGTTAACTTTTTTAGCGCCAATTAAAATCCTTCAATTTCCGGTTGACGATAGCGCAGCCAGTAGGACTGTAAAAATTTTAATTCATAAGGGAGTTTAAACCACTCCTTTTTATATCTCAGCGCTGAAACCATACGCATCATTTTTCTCTGGAATTTGCTCAGTTTAATATCAGCTACGGTGGGATAGTATGCATTTAATACGGTCTCGAAGTTCAGGATTTTATCGACCATCTCTCTGGTCAGCCAGGGGGTGAGGGGATTTTTACGCAGATCGAATTTCTCCCATCGCGGATTGATCCAGTCCTCCAGTTTTTCCGGGAAGAGGAATCCGCTTTGCTTGACGCTCTCATATAATTCCGAGCCTTCGGTCGGCACCGGGCTGTAGACGTAGATGATGATTTCCGTTTTTGGATTAATTTCCTTAATCTCTTTGATGAAGGCAATGTCCGCCTCGATTTGCTGCATAACTTTCTCCGGCGTTTCCGCAGGCGTTCCCAGCACAAACGAATATTCCGGTATAATATCGAATTTGGCCATGCGTGCCGCAAACTGTTTGATTTGCTCACCGCTTTGAGTGCCCCCTTTGTTCATCTGTTTCAACACCTCATCGTTTCCGGTCTCAGCGCCGAAAAAGATCATCTTGCAGCCCGAGTCGCGCATAATTTGCAGCGACTCATCTTTGTATTTATTCAACGTATCGATGCGCGCCTCCCCCCACCAGTCCATATTTTCCGGACGGATTAGTTTGGCAAATTCGACGGTGCGTTTTTCGGAAACAAAAAAGTTGTTGTCGTGAAATTCAATCGAGTCGCCGCCGTAATTCTCTTTTAAATATTTGATATCCCGGTAAATTTTTTGCGCCGATTTGCCGCGCCAGCGGGCGTTGTAAATCGGGACCACCGCGCAAAAGGAGCAGGTGAACGGACATCCCATGCTGGAGTGATAGGCGATGGTTTTATTCCCCAGGTAGGTCTCTCCTAAATAACCATCCATTGAATACCTCGCGTGCAATTTGTCATACGGAAGCGGTGGCAAGGCGTCCTGATCCAGTAACGATTCTTCTGGATTTTTAATGACTTCGCCGTCTCGCCGGTGAATAAGATTTTTGATATTATCTACCGGTTGATTGTTTTCCAGAGCATCCAACAAAGTGGGAAAAGCGACATCTCCCGGCCCGGAGACCACGTAATCGACGTAACCGGAATTAAGCACAGCTTTGTGTTGATTGGCCGCAAAGTAGCCGCCCCAGATAATCACTACTTGCGGAAACATCTCCCGAATCTTTTTGGAAAAGGGGATGGCCTGTTTCAATTGCAGCGCAGGCATGGTGGTGCAGCCAAAATAGCGAAATTCACCGCTCTGCAAATAGTCTTCTATGGTTTGCCACGGATCGGATTCGCGATTGCCATCCACAAACGCATATTCATATTTGCCTTCCAGTGCCGCCCCCAATTGTAGGATACTGTTGGGAATACGATACTTCGACCAGGCGCTGCGGGGATTAAACAGAATGACTTTATTTCGTTTATTCATAAGGAATCAGGTTTCCTTCCTTCGTTGGGTTCCACTATTATATTCAATCTCTTCATTGCGGACAGCATTCCAACCACCGTGAGGCTTGTCCCCATAAGCGCTAACTTTAGCGAGATCAAAAGCTAATTCCACTAAATTCCCCTCCTTGTCTAAGGAGGGGATAGCGTCGTGCCACATGGTGGTGCCTATGGCAAAGCGTTCAGCGAACGACGCAGGGGTGGTTGAGAGGCCCCAAATCACGCAACCACCCCTGATTTGCTCTCCCGCCGTGCGGGATTCGCAAATCTGTCCCGTCCTTGCAAAGGAGGGGAATATTCTTATTACCAATTCTCATGCCAAGTACCTGAATTTCGCCTGCCCTGCTTGCCTGTCCGATGGCCAGGCGGACTGCAGGCAGGCTGATTGCTTTATCAGGCAAGAAAACAACTAAGTCACTGTCCCTTACTCTAACTCTTGCCCGATTAGGAACTCAAAATGCACTGCAACACCGCGAGCAAGCCGGGAGCAGACCGCCAGCCTCCATCAGGGTTTTTCTAAATCGGGCAAGCACGGTTGAGTTCCAGATTTCTTTCAATGATTGTTGATACATATTACCGGCTGTGATGTTATAGCATCTGCCATGCGCCGGAATAACTGACCCATCCGATTTGACCATGATGGTCTGAAAGGCGTTGTTACAAGTTTTGCCAATCAGCTTCTCCGGTTGCCGATAGAAAATTTCCAGCGACGCTCTGGTGTCAAGTTCGGGGGAAAAGCTTACCGGGAAGGACAGACCCATTTTTTTGATTTGCCGAATGTCTTCCAATAACTGGTTCAAATTCATGCTTTCAATGGAGATGCCTTCCATGCTGGAATCCGTCGCCGGATAAAGATTTCCGTATAGCTGATTGTGGGCATCGGCCACATATTGCGGGGTGAAGTTGGTATGCATGAATCCCAGGTGTTGTAAAGGAATATGGCGAAATATTTCTGCGAATTGCGCCAGGTGGCCGATATTCCATTCGGTGATGGTACAGAATACGGAGATGCCCGGCTTCCTTCCGGAAAGCGACAGCGTTTTTACAATTCCGGCAAACGCTTTCTCAAACGATTTGCGATTACCTCGAATGTGGTTATGAATGTCCGGCGGACCGTCCAGCGAAATATACAGTTCATTCAAGCCCGCCTTAGCAAGGTCTTCTGCCTTTTTTTCCAGCGTTAAGGCGTTGGTGGTTACCGAGGTAAATAAACCGTGGTCTTCAGCAATTTGCAGAGTCTCGAGTAAATGGGGATAGATTAGTGGTTCGGTGAAGGCATAGCCGAGATTTGTTTTTGGAAAAAAATGAGCGGTCTGTTCGATGACCGATTGAAGCAATTCCAGGGGCATGTTCAGCGGTCGGCTGCCCATCAAATTGTAATAGAAATTGCTATTCTCGTACTGAGTCCCCACATCACACATCTTACAATGAAGATTGCACAAATTGTTGACACCAAGGATGATCCAGTCCGGCTCATGAAAGAGCTTGCGGGGATAATATTTTATATTGGCATTTCTGATCTTTTGTCTGAACATCATTTTCTGAAGATTCAAATGTATTGTATTCTCTGTATCAGTTAGCAACCTGCCTGCCTGGAATACGGCAGTCAGGCAGGTTGGCAAAAGGCAGTTGGCAAGTTTTTTTAGCCATTTCATAAAACTTCATTGCAAAAGCGAATGCCTGTTGGTTACATCTCTAAAACTTCCTGGCATAAGATTGCCCACTGCTTTTTGCCAACTGCCAACTTTTCTTTATCAAAGAAACCAAACTCAGGTTCTTTGATAAACTCTTGTTCTTGATCAGATTCTCTATATGCCTCTCATCAACGAGTGCAGATTCCGCATCAAGGTTCCGGCCAAAACCGGTTTTATCTTGTAACAGAGTAAGAATTCTTTTAGCGCTTGCAAATGCCGGTTCTGTTTCCAGCAGGCAACGCCCAATTTATAATGGTACTGCAGCAAGAGCTTTCGATGCAAGTCATCTGTTACATCCCCCGATGAATAATATTTCTCCACACAGTAAATGGCTTCATCATAATTGTCAATTTCTAATTTGGCCGAATTGTTGCCGCCATGTCGCCGGATTCTAACCATCGGAGAGTCGCAATATAAACCCCGGTAGTGATATAGCAAGCGGGTGAGAAATTCATATTCTCCTGCTTTAAATCGCTCATTTAAGAACCCGGTTTTTTCCAGGCAAGTTTTTCGAAACATCAGGGTAGAGGCCGGCATCAGGAGAATATTGCCGGCCAGCACCCCGGTAAGAATATTGCCGTTCAATTGGCTATTCTCCAGACCCTCGTAGATACTCTCAAGTAAAACTCTTTCCGCATCAAAGACCATTGCATCGTTGAATACAAATCCTGCCTGTGGATTGTTATCTAACAGATTTACCTGAGCCTGAAGATGGTTCGCATCCCACAGGTCATCGGAATCCAAAAACGCGATAAGTTCACCTTTGGATTGATTGAGTCCGTAATTCCGCAATCTTGAAATATGACCCGTATGGGTTACAAAATGATAGTCGATCCTGGAATCATTAAATTTCTGAAGCATGGTTTGGGTGTTGTCAGCGGAGCCATCATCCACTATAATTAATCGGAAGTCGCCAAAGCTCTGCGACAAAACGGTAGCCACCGTCTCCCGAAGCAGTTCCTCACGATTGTAAGTGAGTATGATGACACTAACTTTTGGCTGCCGCATAATTCCCCAGGTGTTCGAATTTAAAAAACAGGATCAGCATGACCCATTGGGTAATGGTGCTGGCCAGCAAGGCCCCTTTTATACCGAGGAGATTTATCAAAGCGATATTAAGGGCTAAATTTAAAATGCTCCCGGCTATGGTTAAAATAACAATCACTTTTTGTTGATCATGCTTAAAGTATTGATACAATTTGACCAGGTACAAGAAAAACGGAATCACGAAAAAATAACCAATGAGGTAAATATCTCCGCTAAAATCAATCTGGTAATATTTGGAGATAATAACATAAATTGCCAAAAGCGCCGGTATGGACAGCAGCACTCCTCCCCGAAACATGGCGATCATCAATTTGCGTAAAGTCGCATCCGGCAACCGGTAAATATTCTTAATATACGGTCCGAGAATGAACGACGCCATCCCCTGCAAATTTAGCAACAGATTGGTTAGCACCTGGTATTCCCCGGTATCTTTCGCGGATAAAAAAAAAGCCACACAATATAGATCAGTTTTGGTTTGCAGTATCCCGACAAATGCCGGTAGAAAGAACGGTAAACTCTTTAGCAACATTTGGACATCAAATTTGGATGATGCTCTCCATGGAAAGAATACTTCCCGCAGCGACAATGCAACCATCAACAATTTGACCAGGGTGATTGCCCCATAAATCTTAATGAGCCACTGTAAGCTCAAATCATCTCGTAATAGTAGCAGCGATAAGATAAAGAGCAGCGTCCCACCAATTTCCACCGCTATGGAAAATTTGTATAAGCGACGATAGAAAATAAATATATCAAAAGACCTGTAGAAAAATGTAATTAAAGTCCATAAGAAAACTAAAAGTTTAATCGTTGACGAAATCGGTAAGAATAATATTATTACCCCGAACAAAACCAGAAATGCCGAGCGACTGAATAAATTGGTTTGCCACTTTTCTACCATCTGAGCGGGGGTGCGGCTGAATTCTCTGAACAAATATCCCACATTCCCCCAGGCCATGATATGGGCAGCCAGGTTGACGACAATCAGGTAATAAACAAATTCGCCCCAGAATTGAGTGGAAGTAAACCGGATCACCAGCAAAGAAATGACAATGTTGGAGAGAGGTATGCTCAGATTCCGGATCGAATAGCCCAGTATCCTGCTTAGTTTCCGTTGGGTTTTAAGTGGTATAAAGTTGTTTATATTCATGCACCGTATCTTCCATTGATTTTAGCAAATATGGCCGATGATCTAATTTCTGCGTTAAAAGCCGTTTTAGCGTGGTCAGCATTTCCGCTTCGTCCTTACAAACGTGGATTCGTTGCGGCGATTCCGCATGAGCGATATCAAAACAAACTACCTGCATGCCGCAATATAAAGCTTCCATAAACACGTAGGCCTGTGATTCATAAGTGGATGGATGCAGCAAAATTTTGCTATTACGCATATAGTCAAAAACCCATGCCCGGGGAAGCTCACCTACCAATTGCACATTTTCCTGCAGCCGGTTATCCGCAATCATCTTTTGCAGCAAATGGAATTCTTCTCCCCCACCGACAATCGTCGCTTTTATGGCCGGAAATTGGGTGGACAAGTTTTTAATCATGTTCACAAAAAGCCGGTAGTTTTTCAGGGGGATTAATGAACCGACCCCCAGAATATCGATCTTACGTTCGCTAAGTAATGGATTTGTTCCTTTGGGTTGTCTCTCGTCAGGGAAGAGGTTTTCCTCAAATGAATTATGCCCAACAGCATCCGGGTGAAGACTCTGCTCCGGTATGTTAATATTCCGGATGTCCAGGCCTTTGGGAATAATTTTCGCGACCGAATAACCGGTGATTTCCCGAAAGCTCTGTGCGGATTTAGGCGACGCACAAGTCACCGTCATTTTGGAAAAATTCAAATGCGTCAAATATCGATTTGTCGGCCGCACGTCCTGCCCCATAATGGTAGCAAGGTGCTGTATTTTATACCACCCGGCAAGATATTGACCCACCAGGGCGCATTCAACCAACCAGTAACTATGAATGGTGGTCACTGCACTTTGCTGGTGAATCCGCCTGAAATAGCGAACCGCTTTTAGCCAGGTTCTTAGGCGGAACAATTTCCCCCCACCGGCGCCGCCACAAGCATAAACGTCAATGCCATTCCATTGATATTTCCCACTCCGATAAGGATACTGAAAGGCAATCACCGCTATTTCGATATTGGGATAAATCCGGGAAAAGGTCAACACATACTGCTGCAACGGTGGGATACAGTTGCTGTCCGCTTCATCCCTGGCAAAGCCGGGCACTAAAAATGCAATCTTCTGATGAGCCGGAGCCGTAGAAAAGTCTCGTTGCGTTTTTCCATCGGCTGATTGATCTTGTTCGATCTTTTTACTCCCGTCAGTCATTTTATCATTGAATCTCATACAAATTCCAGCCGTCGTCAAATGTTTGTAATTTTACCAGATTATAATTCTGTTGGATAAAATGCCAGTTTTGCATCGGATTTTTGTTCTGGTATTGTTTTTTAAATTGTGATTCGTTGAATAAAATCAACGCCGTTGAATCTACCCGTGAAATTTCGTTTAGCCATAGATTAACCAGTCGGTTTTCCACGCCATAGCTCCGCAAGGCAACGTCAATGGCGAAGGTGTAAACGGGTCTGGCTTGTTCATCCCGAAGGGTCTCAGCGATATTCTTTTCCAGTTGATTGAGGTTCCAGATGGGGTGAGAATATTTATATATCAGGGCAGCTTGAATCGGGATAACTGCAATAATAACAAATTTTAATAACAATTTAGTTTGGATGATTTTCTCTACAAATCGTTGGAAAGGCGGAAACATCAATACAATAACGAGAGGGAAAGTTAACAGCAAGAAGCGCATGTTCTGAACCGGAATCCCGGCCAGAAATAAGGTATAAACAAGTACTGATGCAAGTAGAAGAATCGTAGCAAAGGATTGCCAATCCTTTTTACGAAAGAGAAGGAACAGGGGGGCGCCGAAGAACATGAATCCCGGATAAAAGAAATTGCTGAATCCATAGAGGAGATTCGGTATGCGGTAATTGAAATAGCCCTCCATATTTCGGAATTCGGATAAAAACCAGTTTTTGGCCGACCAGGCTACTAACAAATGATTTTCTAAAAAGTTGGTCGCATTTTCTCCGCGAATCAGAATATGAGGGGACAAACAGACGAGTGCGATTAAGATTGCCAGGAGTAAGTTTGTAAAATTAAATTTTTTAAAGAAGTGTGTTGCGAATAAGATTAAGGCGGGTGTTAACACCACAATGGTGACATAACGAGTCATTACTGCGGAGGTAGTAAAAAAGATAACCAATAAAAAATCTTTTCGTTCAATTGTTCTAGCATATTTTAAGATATGATAAATGGCTGCGGTGGTAAAAAACACCGCCAACATATCCGACATAACCAAAAAAGCACTTTGTAGAAAAAAGGGAGAAAAAATCACCGTTATCCCTAAATATACATAAATCTCGTAGTTTGAAGATATTGAGTAAACCAGACCGAGCAGGTTCCGGATATAAATTATAGTCAGTACAAGTGACACGATTGAGATTAATTGTAAGGTCAACATGTTGCTTTGAAAAATCAACGAGAACAGTGCGCCGTATAACGGGTAATTTATAGGCCAGTGGTAGTCACCGGGATGCGGGCCGGAGAAAAAGAATTTCGAAATTCGCTGGGAATAGCGCAAATACTCGTGGCTATCCTGGCCGTAAAGTCCGTTAAATTCACTGATTGCGCGGATAAGTAATAAAGCGGTGAGAAGAATTAGCGCCGATACGAGATCAGGATGTCTTTTCGGGAATTGACTCAGGCTTTTCGACCACGAAAAATTCATAAACAGGCATTATTCAATTACAGGGTTAACCGGATTGACGTTCAAACTGCAAACGCATTTACGACATATTGGATCGCTTTTTACATCCAATTGTTGGCGAAAGCGGCGAGCCTCCGGTGAGTTCAGGATATCTGACAAAGGTTGTTCATGTATGTTTCCCAGTGTGCGATGGAAAAAGCAGGGACGCACCGCGCCATCGGCTTCAATTACCGTCGATACCCAGGGGGCATTGCACTGAATGGCGGGGAATTCGTTCTCACCATTAAGTGCCGCATAATAATCTGCCAGTTTTCGCATTTTATCCGGGCTTTCCGCAATGAAGCCGTTCGCAAAGCGGGCAGCATATTGGTCGATGGTTTGCTCAATAATCTGACCGAACTCTGTCACTTCTGTGGAAGACAAAGCCACCTCCGAAAGCCTTTCCTCATCCCATCCTTGGGGTCGATTGAATGCGGTGGTGGACACATCTGCGGCGAGAAAAGAGATCTGGTTCAGTTCCAAATCAGCCGCCGACTCAATAATGTTTGGCAAATCGAAGTAATTCAGTCGCTGCAACACACAGCGGCCGGTAATGCGAAAATTGGGATCAAGCTCCCGTAAAGCCTTCACACCTGCTTCTAATTTCTGATAGGCACTGGGAATGTTGCGAATTTTGTTGTGGATTTCCGCGCTCCCATCCAGTGATATAATGACTTCGTCCACCCAGTTGATCACCGCATCAGCATGTTTTTTTAACAATAGTCCGGTGGATAACACGGTAATTTTGATATCCATTTCCTTCAACATCTCACACAGCGTCCAGAGATTGGAATGCATCAGCGCTTCGCCGCCGGAGAGTACCACCCACTTCACGTTCAGTTTTCGAAATGACTCAAGATGATTGGCGAGGGTTTCGCGGGAAATTTCCTGTTTGTTCTGATTGGCTATCCAGATATCACACATCACACAGCGACAGTTGCAGGCGCTATGGGGCATGAGAGTAACGATCGGTAAAGTATGGATCTGATCTGTTAAAAGCGTTGCGCTTCGCTGCAAAAATTCGATCAGTTTTATCATATATATGCTTCCTTTTCAGGATAATTTTGGCATCGGCTTCAGCCGATCCACGATGAATTTTTCAATCGGGATTTCATAAAAATGACGCTGACAGCGCCAGGTGGCCAGCGTTTGTAATGGCCGTCGTAATAAATTCGATTTCCCGCCCGCAAATCGATTATAGAATTTGAATCGTTCGATCAGCCTGTATTTCTCCCTGCTCACCCAGGGCCCGGAAGAGCCGATATAATCGAAATCTGCCCATTCGTCGAGGCTATCCGGCAACGCATATCCATTTTGCACTACCTCTGTGGCAATCTGTGAACCGGGATAGGGTTTGTAATAAAAAATAGGCGTTTCAAAATCGGGGCTCATGGCGCGTAGCTTTTTAATCAAATTCAGTGTTTCCCAAACACTGTCATCCGATTCGCCGGGAAAACCGACGATAAAGGGAAAGATGACCGCAATTCCATGTTTACGACATCTTTCCGCATTTTCCAGAACCTGTTCAATTTTGATGTCCTTCTGCATCCAATCGATCATGTCCTGCGAACCGGATTCCACCCCAATCAACACCCGCCGTAAGCCGGAATCCGCACAGCGCTTAAAATCTGCTTCAGTCATCCGGCTGCCCTGATCGGCCCGCATGGTACCTGCCCAGCTGCTATCGATGTTTCGTTGCATAAATTGCTCGGCAACACCCACCACCCGTTTGCGATAGGTAAAAAAGGTTTCGTCCTGAAAATCCACATCCACAAATTCATATTTTTTATGATGGCCTTTCAGTTCCTCTCCCATCCGTTCCGGCTCCAGCGCCGTCCATTTGCGATTATAAACAAACGGGTCCGCACAGAACGCACAACGAAAGTAGCAGCCGGTGGAAGAGATATAATCAAATTGACGCTTGCCCTTTAGATTAAAGTATTTTTCCACTGAAATCAGATCGTAGTTCGCCGGGGGTAAGCTATTCATATCGGTCAGAGGACGCGGTGGATTCTGGATAATTTGCCCGTGTTTATCTCGATAAGCAATTCCCGGCAGTCCCTCTAACTCCTTCCCGTTTGCCAGGCGATCTACCAATTCGCTAAATGTGACTTCTCCCTGCCCCTGCACGGCAACGTCGATGCTTGCGTCTTCCAGCGTTTGGGTGGGGAACAGGGAGGTGTGCCATCCCCCCCAAATAAGTGGCATATTGGGATACCGCGATTTAACCGCGCGACTGATGCGTAAGGCATCCCGAATCGGCGCGCCGGTCAGTGCCGTTACTCCCAGGCACAGTGCATCATCCATATGGGACAACACCGCTTTCAGCGGATCTTTTTCAATCCGACCGTCGATGATGACAACCGCGTATTTATTTGGATCGAGGGCAGATCCAACAGCCAATAACGCTAACGGCATGGTATAAAAAACTGCGTCGGGATTGTATAAAATAATTTTGTGTCGGTTCATAGTTGACTCTTATGGAAACCGTGTGGTTAATAAGTTCGTTTTTTTGCGATACATTCACCGCCTGTCTGACTGATTGCCAGCCNNCAGGCAGGCGAACTCTCACATAGTGACCACTGTGTGGTGCGTTCAACATTTTTAATTCAATGAGACAACGTACCACAATGTTTCCAGTAGTACCTCATTGTTGACTCATTCAATTCTGAAGCGGTACATTTTAAGCGTTGATGAGAATCCAGGGAAACGGGGAACTCAATTCTTTGAGCAATCTTCTCCGAATTCTCTGCACATAGCTGCTTGGATCATACTTGACTTGATAATGAAATCCAGCCAGTTCGCTCCAGCGATGTTGAAAGTAGAAATTGGCCATGTGCGGATAACCCATTTTCTGATAGTAATCGATGGTGCGTTGTCTGGCGGCAGATGCTGATTCTTCCGTATACAGCGGACTGTCGAATATATGAATTTCACCGCGCGGTGCTAACAATTCCTGCAGTCGATTGAGTAATGATTGGAGATGCGGAAAATATTGAATGACGCTGGCGAGAATGATGATATCAAAACGGGTTTCCGGGAAGAGGTCTTCAAAGATATCCCCGTAAAAAAATATCAAATTGGATTTGTGGGAAAAAATGTTGGCTGCCTGCTCCAATTCTATCCTGTTTTTGTCGAGGCCATAAACTTTTGGGTCAGTAATATCTGCTAATTTGTTGGAGAGCCACCCATTGCCGCAGCCCAGATCAAGAATTGTCAATGGACGTTTTATCCGAGTTAAGTAAGTGTGCACTTTTCGATATGAATCTCTTCGCATTTGCCATTCTTTATATAACGGATGCTCTGAGGGCAGATTGGGCAACCGTTGAACAACATCATCCGGATAAAGCCTGCCTTCCTGTTGGCGAACGGCCAGATAGGTTTGTTCAAAATCCGCTGACTGAGACGGATCGGAGAGGTAATTTACCCTTCCGGATTGTACTGCAGATTGATCCACAATTGTGTTTTTATTGTTTAAACCGGTTGTCACGCTTTTTCTCTTCAGTTGATTATATCATATTACAGTTTATCATCCAATATACCGCTGATGATTCTCTCGATTTTTCATGGGGTTGTCATTCTGAGGGAACGGAGTGACCGAAGAATCTCTCTCTCCAAATCGAGGGGCTTTTAGATTCTTCGCTATCGCTCAGAATGACAATCATGTTTTTTCCTCAAAAATCTCGAATGAATCCGATCAGCAAATTCACCTCTTTCGCAACACATAACACACATGATCCCCTCCCAGCCAATCCGGTATGATGGCAGCAAATCTACGGTCAATTGACATCAGAAATTTGGACGCCCCCTTGGCCCAGGTCCATCTTTGATATTGGTCCGGTGTGGGTAAAAAAGCACCTAAATTGATCTTCTTTTCTAATGTGAAATACCGGGTAAAATAGCGCTTCGAATAATAAGAAAATTTGAAATTGTCTGCTACGATGGCAGAGTGTTTAAATACTCTTCTGAGCACACTCATAACTTTTAATTTTAACAGTGCCTCCAAGACAAAGAATAAGTGAAAAGGGGGCATGACGACAATCACCAATATTCCATCCCTATTCAACATATAGTTTAATTTTTGCATGGCCTGCAAAATATTCTCCAATGCATTGGCAACGCCAAAATTTAAAACGATCACATCGTATCGGCTCCCGGTTTCAAATTCCTCCAGCGATGACCTGTACAGATTGATATTCAATTCTAAGTGCTCTGCTTTTTGTTGAGCCAGTTGCACCATCTTCTCCGAAATATCAATTGCGTCCACAGACAGGTTGCGCGACTTGTAGAATTCAAAATCCGAGCCCGGCCCACAACCCACGTCTAAAATTTTTTGCCTGGGTGATAAATATGCGGAAATTTCCTGTTGAATTCTTCGCCGTTGATAAAGGCCCAGGGGATTACGATTAAACTTTTCATCGTACGTTTCAGCATAGGTATCAAATGGGTTCTTTATTTGAATTCTCACAATTTTTAAATTTCATTAATCTTGTTTCTTTAGGTTTACTTAATACTGCTAATCCTGTCTGCCAACTGCCACTGCCCACTGCTACCGCTTTCTGCAAGCTGCCAACCACCATAGCTACTTTTTATCAGTATACCAAATTAAGTTGTAAAAACCAATCAGGTGAGTTTCAATCAGGTTCGCAAATGCTGCAATTGCTTAATCTTGTAATTACAATAGACAGACCGCACATTATGATAAATTTGCTTGAGCGAAGGCTTTTGCGAATCGCGTAGCTGTCTGATGCGGTAATCACTCGCTAATTTTTTGATAGCAAATTGATAGAGGTCCTGGGAAAACCGATTTTTAATCCCCAACTCTCGCTGTAAATGGGATTCCCAACCATTCTCAGAAATAATCTGATCGCGAATTTCTTCATACATAGACGTGCCGCGCAAGGGATAGGCGACGGTGGTCAAATATAAATCCGGTTGTTGTTGACTGACAAAGTTTATAGTCTCATATACATCTTCCAGCTCTTCACCCGGGTAGCCAAACATCACAAAATATCCCGCTTCAATCCCATGCTTTTGGCACCACCGGGTTGCATCGGAAATTTGGTGTTTGGTGACGCCGCGTGACATCGCATCAAGTATGCGCTGACTGCCGGACTCCGCACCGAACCACAGCCGGTAACAACCCAAATCTTTCAGAATCATGACCAATTCTTCATCAAGCTTATCCGCACGGGCAATGCATTCGAATGGCAGGCGAATATTTTCATCTGCCATCATTTGATGAAATTTGATCAACCAGCGTTTATTGACGGTAAATACATCATCCGCAAACCACAGGTGGGTAGGATGATACTTTTTGATGATCTCTTTAATTTCGCTCACCACATTTTCCGGTTTACGCCTTCGGTGGGTCCACCCGTAAACGGAATGACTGCACCATTTGCAGGTAAAAGCGCATCCCCGTGCGGTAATCAACGATACCGAACGCTGACCGTGATACTGTTCCCAGGTGTTTAAATACTTATTGAGGTCAATGGCTTCCCGATCAGGAAACGGAAAAGTATCCAGCTGGCGTTTACCGGGTTGACGAGGATTTTGTACGATATTGCCATTCGCATCCTTAAAGCTAACATTGGGGATATCGGTCAATTCATGTTTGCTTTTCGCTTCAAATCTGTTCAGAACTTCCAACAGCGGTTCTTCGCCTTCGCCGGAAATGATGATATCCGCCCCGTAATTGAGAAACTCCTCAACTTGCGTGGAAGCATCAGGCCCGCCTAACATAGCGATGATGTTATTCTCCCGGCAATACTTGATCAACTTCATCACATTGTATTTGGTGAGCAAGTTGCAGTGAATGCCCAGAATATCGGGCTGCTCCTTGTCCAGATACTGAATCAGCTTAGAATAGGATGAAAAAGTGGTATCGAAAACATCCACCTCAATCTGGTGTTCTTTCAAATAGGCGGAAAGATATAGCAAGCCCAGTGGCGGATAAGGCTTCATCACTTCTTTTTCATGCTCATCTTCTTCCAGGAAATAGGTATGGGTAAGAATAATCTTCATCATAAAAAAAATTGATATATTTTATTGTCTAATTCCTCTGGCAAACTCATGACCCAGTCTATAAATGTATAAACTAACCAGATCGTTTTAGGGCCATTCCCCGTACATACAGTTCATTTAAAATTTGAAATTATGAAACAGGCTGTACTTCCTGATCTGGCCAGCAAAAAACTTTGCGATATTTTTGCCTGCCTGTGCGATGCCTGCTTCCGCGCAACATGCAGGCAAGCACGCAGACAGGCGTCTCTGTATCTTTAGGTGCGTTTTTTGGGTTCCGGCTACGCCGGGTTAGGACTTATGGTTGGACTGCGCCTTCGCTTGCTCGCAATAATTTTTGCATGCGCAATTTGTATTTGACCAAACCCGGAATGTGCCTGTATTGAGCGGCCAGCCGTCTCAACTTCTTTTTAAGTGGTTGCTTTTTGAAAATCAAGAAAAAACCGAAATAGTGATGGGTATAATGATAAAGCGCCCGATAAAAATCCGGGTGATATTTGCCGGTAAACATCATTGCCAAATCACCGCTGTCTCGCCAGTTTTTCTTCTCTCCCATCTGCGAAATGACTTTCTCATAAAACGGAGTGTCTTTAAGCGGATAAGAAACAGAAATACCAATATGATCTGGCAAACATTCCCGGACCAATCGTAATGTCTTTTGAATGTCTTCGTAGTCTTCTCCCAAATAGCCATATTGCAAAAAGAAACCTACCTGGATGCCATGTTTTTTCAACACCTGATTGGCATGTTTGNNTTGATCGTGTCTAAAGTCTCATCCTTTTCCATTGCATCGAGAATCTTCTGCGAGCCGGATTCAACCCCCAGCCAAACTTCATTGCATCCGGAACGGGCTAAATCAAAGGCGAGTTGGTCAGTGATCAAGTCTGCCCGATTCTGACACTTATAAGGGATTTT